>Ga0180120_10000077_pt1 | contig 44033 bp, 33 predicted proteins | sample CPBDNA_3_FD_129677 | JGI IMG/M metagenome (GOLD analysis project Ga0180120, IMG submission 129677) | Freshwater to marine salinity gradient microbial communities from Chesapeake Bay, USA - CPBay_Spr_31_0.2_DNA (version 2) (version 2) | ecosystem: Environmental > Aquatic > Marine > Coastal ... | reverse complement strand
TGGCTGAAATATACATTTGTTGCCATCTCATTATCCTACATAAAAATCAACAGGCATTTCATAATTTAATTGCATTTGTTCTCTAATTTGCCTAATCTCTTCAGTAGCATCATCAAATAATTGTCTACCATTTAGTGTAACACCACCAGGAAGTTGCATACCTTCAAACTTAATAAGGTTAGCACCCCATTGCTGTTTAATAAGAGCCGTTAAGTATTGCTTGAGAAACATATCATTATAGACATCAGAGTACGTTGAAGGATCTACAATTCGCATTGCTTCAACAATAATATAATTTCCTTCACTAATGTCTGATTCCCAATTTACATCTAAATGAAGTTGATTCATATGACGATTCCATCTAACATGCTCTCCACTTCCATTTAATTTCATATCTAAAAGAGAAACATATTGCTGTACCATTTCATAGTACATTAAATCGCCAATATATGACAAATCATAAATATCATTTAAGTGTAATTGGTATTTAACTGAAAACATATTAATTGATGATTGAGAATCTCCAATTGGAAATACTCTCTTAACATTTAATATAGTATCGTTTAGTGTGATATATCCATTTGAAACATCATCTGCTGTTATTTGATGTTTCAAATAGACTCTCATAGTAGCGTCTGAATGATACTCTTGATAGAATTGAAGAGTATCATCCACACGATCTTCTATTTGGTCATCATCTACATTAATTTCGATGACAGGCGAACCCAAGCGCCTTAGTGCATAATCTATTAATTCTTGCCTTGTACTTGGATTCGCCATATTTTAACATCCTAATAGTTGTAATATTTTATATTATTTATACTACTTTTCACATGAACATTTTGATTCGTGCTCATCTAATCTTGCCTGTAAGTCTTTTACAGCTTCAATTAGTACACCAACCATTGCTTGATAGTTAACTTTTTTCATACCTTCATCGTCTGTAACAACAACTTCTGGTAAAACTTCTTCAACTTCTTGAGCAATTACACCCATAGATTTTTTGCCAGAATCTTTCCAGTCAAAGTTAACACCACGCAATTGGCCAACTTTAGATGCAGCACTATCGATAGTTTGAATATTAGTTTTACATCTCATATCTGATGTAGAGTTAATATCAGTTGCACAAACTGTAGCTGTTCTAACAGCTGAAACACCACACATTATGCATGCTTTCATACAGTTAGGTGCACAATGGCATCCTGCTGTATAGCCACCATATGATGTAGTTTGGATTCTACTAGAGCCATTATGAAATAGACACACATCACCATTACATGTACCTTTTAAATACCATTCATTTGTGCTGTCATTATAAAGCCCCATATCAGCACCATTTGCCATAAAGACAGTATGGTTTTCAATACTATATCCAGGCCAGATATTGTCACCGCCTACAACAGAGATAGAACCATACTCACCTGCTGAGTTACAGATACATCTACCACCTACTGTAAGCCAAGAGTCAGCACAAACAACTGGTGACTTAACACAAACATCAGCACAAAGACAATTTGCTTGCCAGTTATTTGCATAACTACCATTTGTTGGAGCTTTACCTGATAGACATGTTGCTAATCCATCAACATTAGCTACTGTATGATTATGTGAATCATCAGCGACAGTTACTGTTAATGTAGCATTTGCCATATTAGTAAATGTAGCCGAACCGGATACATCACCATTTAATGTTAATGACATATCATGGGATGCGTCGAGCTTAGTGCCAATTGATGTAGAAACAGATGTTGCAAAGTTAGGATCGTCACCTAATGCCGCAGCAAGTTCATTCAGTGTATCTAACGTACCTGGAGATGAATCAACTAAATTAGCAACTGCAGTACCAACAAATGCTGTTGTAGCAACTTGTGTGGTATTTGTTCCCGCGGTCGCAGTTGGAGCAGTTGGAGTACCAGTTAGAGCTGGGCTAGCTAAAGGAGCTTTAGCGTCTAAAGCAGTTTGTAGACCATCAACATTTGCAACAGTATGATTATGCGAATCATCAGCAATAGTTGCTGTAATTGTAGCATTAGCTGTACCATCAAATGATACTGAGCCAGAAACATCACCGCTTAGAGCGATTGTTCTTGCCGTTTCAAGAGCAGTTGCAGTAGCTGCATTACCAGATGTATCTTGGTTTAGTGTGCTAACAGCAAAGTCTAGTTTACCATTTGTGTCATCATATGTTACAGTAATACCAGTTTCGCTATTGCTTGCAACCATTCCGCCAACAACATCTTGTACAGCTTCTGTTGAAAGAACAGCGTCTGAGATACTTACTGAAGATGTTGTACCACCAGCAGTTGTAAATGTGATTGTATCATTACTTGCTGAAGCAGAAACAAATCCTGCATCTAGTGCAGTTCGTAGACCATCAACATTTGCAATTGTATGATTATGAGAATCATCAGCAATAGTTGTTGTAATTGAAACATTACCTGTACCATCAAATGATGCCGAGCCAGATACGTCACCCGCTAAAGCAATTGTTCTTGCCGTTTCAAGAGCAGTAGCTGCAGCTGCCAGTGTTGCTGTTGCTGCATTACCAGATGTGTTTTGGTTACCAGTTGTACTAACACCTGGAAGATCAATATCAGCAGAACCATCAAAGGAAACACCACCAATATTACGAGCTGTTTCTAATGTAGTTGCAGTACCCGCGGTGTCGCCATCTAATAGAATGGTTTTATAGTTTAAGCCATCGAGTGTAGCTTCCCATTCATCATTAGCTTCGTTCCAACGTAAAGTAACATTAGAACTATCACCACGTTCTACTTCAATACCGGCATTTTCACTTGGCGCGCCTGTGGCATTATTATTTAGTGTAATAATATTATCTGCTAAGTTAATAGTTTCTGTATTAACTACAGTTGTTGTACCACTAACAGTTAGGTTACCATCAATAACAAGGTTATTAAGAGTTGTTGTACCACTTGAGGCTGTAATGTTACCATCTAAGTCGCCAACAAATTCTGCAGCAGTAATAGTATTTGAACCTAAGTTTAGGTTAGCATTTACTGTAAGAGCAGAACCATTTGATGTTGTAAGAGCTTGCCCTGCACCAATTACTACATCTGCGTTTAACTCAATATCGCCTGTTGGTGTAAGAGCAATATCTGCGGATGCAGCCGAAGTTGTAATATTAACAGCTGCGCCACCTGCAATTGATGTTGAACCAGTTGTAGATGTTTCAATAGATAGAGATTGAGATGGATCCGCATGGAATTTAAGAGTTCCCGCATCATCTTCAAGTACTTTAGTACCATTTAGATACAAAGAACCTGGACCTACATAAATATCTTTCCACTGCTTGGTTGGAGAACCAAGGTCATAAGTAACATCTGCAGAAGGAATAATGTTTCCGTCTAAGTTACCATTTAAAAGATTTTTTACTACTGTTTCGTCATTAGAAATGATTTCATCAAGAGCTGCTTTAACATTGGTTGCAGTTAATCCAGATGTGCTATTATCGTAGTCAATATCAACAGCGTTAGCTTGAACAGACGCCGCAGTAACACCATCTGATTCATATGTTGCCATTGTACCATCACCATTATCTTTAAGAACTAGGTTCCCAAGATAAATTGTACCAGCACTTAGATATAGGTCTCTAAATTTTTTCGTAGGCGTACCCAAGTCATATGTTTCGTCATCGTCTGGTACAATTGAGCCTCCAATTTGAAGGCCATTTTTTACAATAAAGTCTTTTTCGTAAGTTGCCATAGTTCACTCTCCCTCTGGCGCTATGCTTCTATAATTTTTCTAGTAACTTCAAATTTCATATTATTTGTAGTTGATGGAGTTGCTAGCAATTCTATATTGGCGCCGTTAAACGCCGCTGTGAAGTCTGCCAAAGGAGCAGATCCGGTATATATAATTGAATGCTCGGTTACGTATACGTCACTTCCGTCATGAGTTACAACTAATTGTGCTTGTTGATACTCTTGATCATCTGTTTGAGAAACTCTAACTGTATAGAACATAGTTCTATAAGCACCTTTATCTTCAGCAGAAATTGCTGTTTGTGAAATTGTTTCAGTATTTGTTTCTTCCCAGATTGTATCTTTATATAATCTAGCTACTCTATATACTCTGTAAACTGCTGAAGCTGGTGTAGCTTTCAGGTTTATATAACCAGAACTATTCGTCACATCGTAAGATGATAATCCCGTTCCGCTTGAGTTAATAAGATTTCTTTCTACATAATGAATGTCTGTACCATCGTTTAAGACGATAACATTTGTTCTTTCTAATTCTGCATTATCTACATCTAAACCAATTACTTCATATGTTACGAAATTAGTACCTGTTGAGGATACTGAAGAAATCGTAGTTTCTGTAGTACCATCTGTGACACCAATTTCTGGAAAATCGTCAACTAGCATACGAAGATATTTTACAATAAGTGTATTGGAAACATTACTATTTTTTGTAACTGTTAAACCAATTTCATTTTCAGTTGTATAAACATCACCGCTATCATCTGTAATAGATGTATTAGGACCTAACGCAGATAAATCTATTAATGAAGATCCATATGAATCATAATAAGTATCAATAATTGAATGCTCAACTAAGTGAACATCTGTTCCATCATATAGAATATTAATTTCTGACGCATACAAATCGTTTGTTGTAGTGTCTAAAGCTTGTACGTAAAATCTAATAGATTTTTCTGGCTTTGCAACGGCTAGTACTCTTCGCTCTGGGGCATCTAAGAATACTGAATATACATCGCTATCTCCAATTGAATTAATTAATCCTTGAACATATGCCTTTGTTGCTCTTGCTGAGATTGCTGTATCAAAATCTGATAGAACATTTGCAAGATTGTTTGATGCAGAGTTATCAATAGATGTACTATCAATACCTAAATTGTCTTCTGTTATCTGTTCGAGCGTAACAATAGACTCGGCACCCGAGACATCTTTCTTAAGAAAAATTTTCCCGTCGTATGTGTTAATAGCCAACTCGCCTAAATCAAGGTTAGCCGTAGTTGGTACTTTGTTCGTAACGGCGGATCGTTTTAGTCTAATATTAGAACTCATATCGATTCCTATAGCTTAAAGTTTTATTAATCGCTAATTTGTATATACAAATTTTGCCAACGATCATAATTTAGCAAGAGGGGGTATAAACCCCCTCCCTTATTACTAATTAGTAAGAACCACCGTCTAGATCAGTTACTGTAACAGCACCAGCTGAAACTGTAAAGTTATCTGAGCTGAATGATGCAACACCAAGAGCTGATGTCGAAGCAGTTGGAACCGCGAAATCAAGAGCATTTGCAGCATCGTCATACGTAGCTGTCATATTTGTTTGAGAGCCAGTATTTACAATCGCACCAATTGCATCTTGAGCAGCTTCATTAAAGTCTGTGACTTGTGAAGCAGTAATTGCAATTGCTGCTGTTCCTGCAGCAGTTAAACGACCTTGTGAATCAACTGTGAATGTTCCTACAGAACCAGCTGCGCCATAAGAACCTGCAGTAACCGCTGTGTCATCAAGATCCACTGTTACTTCATCAGTACCAACAGTTGCAGTTAAGCCTGTTCCGCCTGTGAATGTTAATGTATCATTGCTTAGATCAACATCACTGCTGTTTGATCCATCAGTAATACCAAGTGTTGTTGAAATTGACGCGGTTGAAGCTACAGTTACACGACCTTTAGCATCCACTGTGATTACTGGAATCTCAGTAGCAGAACCGTAAGAAGCTGCAGTTACACCTGAATTTGCAAGTGTTAGAGCTGCGCTTACGTTAGCAGAACCATTAATACCTGTAAGTGTTGCTGTTGCATCACCAGTTAAGCTTAGATCTCTAGCAGTTTGCCATGTAGTTGCTGTATCAGCATTACCTGTCACGTCACCTGTTACGTCACCAGTTAAATCACCAGTTACGTTGCCTGTTACATTGCCAGTTAAGTTACCTGTTACGTCACCAGTTAAATCACCAGTTACGTTGCCTGTTACATTACCAGTTACGTTACCTGTAACATTACCAGTAAGATCGCCAGTAACATCGCCTGTTACATCGCCAGTTAAGTTACCTGTAACATTACCTGTAACATTACCAGTTACGTCACCAGTTAAATCACCAGTTACGTCTGCTTCAACTGTTGCAGCTACAAATGTGCCGGTACCAACTGTCCATTTGTCAGCAGCTTCGTCCCATACGAATGAAACATTTGTTTCTGTGCCACGTTCAACTTCAATACCAGAATTTTGAGATGGTGTACCAGCTTCATCAGAGTTAAGAAGCATAACAGCATCGCCGATATTTACTTCATTTGAATTAACTGTTGTAGTTGTACCATTAACTGTTAGGTTACCTTGAACAACAACGTTACCAGATGCAGTCATTGTAGCAGCTGTAATGTCATCTGAGTTCAATGCGCCGGAAACTGTTATGTCGTTAAATGTAACGTTATCAGTTGTGCCTACAGCCTGACCAATAGCGACTTCACCACCAGTAACAGTAACACCTGTACCACCAGTTACATAGCCATCAATTTTTGTTTGTACACGAGTATCTGTATAGTAAAGATTTGTACCCTCAGCTAAATCATCTGTATCGTGGTTAGCTAAGCTTGAAACTGTACCTGTAACATTACCAGTTACGTTACCTGTAACATTACCAGTTACATCGCCAGTTAGATCAGCAGTTACTGTGTTAAATGTAACGTCTGCAGTTGTTGCAACATCTTGACCAATAGCAAAACTTGCTTGGTTATCTGTTACTGTAGCTGTTATACCTGTGCCACCATCAAATGTAAGTGTTTGACCCATGTTAACTGTATCAGTCGCTACACCATCAGTGATAGTAAAGCTTGTACCAGATGTGATAGCGGAATCAACATATGCTTTTGTTGCTGCATCTGCATTATTTGTTGGTGTTGCTACGTTAGTAATTTTACCGTTAGATACGTTAACATTACCAGTGCCATTTGGATCTAGAACAATGTCACCATTTAGATCTGTTGAGGAAAGAGTATTACCATTCAGGTCAAGATTGTCGACCTTCAAATTATCAATTTTGCTATCTGCATCTGTGATAATTGCTGAGCTTGCTGTTAGTGTACCAGCAGCATGGTCTAGTTTATCTGTAAAGTATTGACCACCAATGACAAGGTGGGAAGCGGCATCACCCGCAGTTTCTGCGCCAATACCAACATATAGACGGCCACCGCCTGCAACTGAACCATATTCCGCTGCTGAGTATGCTAATTCGCCCGCGCCAAGCGTGGATGGATCACCGGCCGTGGTAGATCGTTTAATTCTAATAATAGTTGACATTCGTGTCTTCTCCTATTAAGGTTTTAAAATTTATCTTAAGATATTATAATTTGCAAATTCACTATTATATAATTAATAAGTACCACCATTCAAACTGGTACCATCCGCCGCATCAGACTTGGCAATCCATTTCTGATTTGTTTCGTCCCAGATTAAGAGAGAACCCTGATCTAACAGAGTTGTATCTACATCTGATAACTCATTAAGTCTGCCCGCTGAACCGACGGCAACGGTTCGTGCTCTTACAGTTCTACCTGCAACGACTTTTGCCGTAATAGCCATTTGTTATGCGCTCCTTGTGACTCTCGGTGTGACTTCTAGTTGACCTTCTACAACACGAGTTACATTACCAATAGAATCAACTATTTCTACATCATAAACATACCTACCTGCCTTCATTGCCGCAGTTTGCACAGAGCTTAAAGAAACATCAAGCTGGCCCGCTGCAGGATTATCCGTAGATGTATAAAAATCCACTGCAGTTGAGGATGAATAAGTTTTTCTTATTTGTCCTCTGTAAGTATAATTAGATATGTCAATGGCACCGGCATCGTTAACGACACCTATTTCAACAGAAAAATCTGAACCTTGATCAACTGTTAAATTTGCATAAACGGCCATTGAATAAATTCCTATATTTTAAATTATTTATAAAAAATGCTGTTTACAAAACAGCAGTTCTATGATATAATATAAATAATCATATCTTTATACCATTATTTATAATCTTAGGAAGCTTAATTTATGATAAATGTACTTGGAGACATAATTATTGACGAATATTGGCACGGAAAAACAACACGTTTATCTCCAGAAGCTCCAGTTCCAATTGTAGAATTATTAGAAAAACATATTGCACTTGGCGGTGCATCAAATGTTTATGCTAATATAAGATCTCTTACCAAAAAAGTAAACTTATTTGGCCTAGTTCAAGATGAATATCTTTCGCATTTTTCAGATACTTCTAATTTAGTTTCTACAAAAAGAATGCCAGTAAAAATTCGTATTTTATCTGGTAATCATTATATCACTCGTATTGATAACGAAGAATATATGGATAATAACGATTTAAATAATAAATTGTTTAGTCATAAATTTAAAAAGAATGATATTTTCTTTTTATCTGATTATAACAAAGGGTCTTTAAAAAAACCAAAACCTTTAATTGACTATTTAAGACATAAAAACCAGAGAGTAATAGTTGATCCAAAAGTAAGCTTAGATAATTACAAGTATTCATGGATTTTGAAACCAAATAGAAAAGAATTTGAAGATTATGCTGGAACATCCGATTGCATAAAAGGTATTAAGTATAAAGCAATCAAAGTAAGAGAAAAATTAGAAGTAGATCATTTAATTATTACTCTTGCCGCTGATGGAGTATTATGGGTATCTGAAGAAGGTCAAGTGCATATTCCAACTCAAGCTAAAAGCGTTTATGACGTAACTGGTGCTGGAGATACATTTGGCGCTATATTAGCTTATGGACTAGATAACGGGTATGATATAGAGGAATCTCTTATTTTAGCTAATAAAGGAGCCGCAAAAGCTATTTCAAAGCAAGGAACATATGTAATACATCCAAAGGATATTTTATGAAAATAGTATTTACTAATGGCTGCTTTGATATTTTACATCGAGGCCATATAGAGTATTTAGAAGAATCTAAATCGTTTGGAGACTATCTTATTGTTGGTTTAAATTCTGACGAATCTGTAAAAAGACTAAAGGGAGAATCTAGGCCAGTAAATAACGAAAATGATCGTAAATTTATGCTTGAATCGTTAATGTGCGTAGATGAAGTGATTATTTTCTATGAAGATACTCCATATCAATTGATTAAAGAAATAGAACCTGATATTCTAACTAAAGGTGGGGACTACTCGGACCCCAGAAAAATTGTTGGATTTGATATTGCAAAAACTACATATATATTACCATATAAAAATGGTTATTCGACTACTAAAATAATTGAGAGGATACACAATGAGACTTGACGGATTTGTTGAAAAGGGATGGGGACATGAACTTATCTGGGCTACTAATGATAAGTATTGTGGTAAATTTCTAAAGTTTAATGAAGGTGCTCAGTTTTCTATGCATTTTCATCGTGAAAAAGATGAAACATGGTATGTTATGGATGGAAAATTTGTGGTAGAATGGATTGATACTAAAGACGCTAGTCTTCATAAAAAAGAATTAAATGCTGGAGATACTTGGCACAATCCACCTCTACTTCCTCATAAAGTTTATTGTATTATGACAGGAACGCTAATCGAAGTATCAACAGCAGATTCAGTAGAAGACAATTATCGAGTTATGAAGGGTGATTCTCAAAAATGAGTAGATTTAAGCATGTTGCTGATATAGATCCACAATCAACAACAGCACAACAACCACAGCAAAATTATAGTTATTCTTCGGGACAATATACATCTTCGACTCCTAATCAGCCTCAGATGGGAATGAGTGCCGAAGAAGCTAAAATTATGGAAATGCAAAAATCATGGCCTAAAGTATTTCCAAAGGCAATTATTGGACTTGATAGAGATGGCGTAATTAATATTGACCGCGGCGAATATATCACAAGCCCACAGCAATGGGAGCCAATTCCTGGATCTTTAGAAGCAATTCGCATAATTCGATTAAAAGGCTATAAGGTCGTGATTCTAACAAATCAAGGTGGAATTATTAAAGGATTGCAAACTCATGAACAAGTAGAAGCTGTAAATCAACATATGATGGAAGTATTTGGCAAAGCAGGAATCTTTTCAATTGATGGATTGTTTTATTCAGAAACATCTTTAAAAGAAGATTATTACGCAAAACCAAATCTTGGAATGTTTCACCGCGCTGAAGAAGAAATTTTTGAAAACAAGATCAGATTCAAGCAAGGCGGATTTTATGTTGGTGATAAAATAACTGATTTGAAAGCTGCATATAAAATTGGTGCAAAACCAATTCTTGTTCGTACAGGTCATGGTGAAGAAACAGAACAAGCACTTAAAAAATTCTCAGCGGAAAAAATTCGTAAGAAAACATCAACATTCAATTCATTATTAGATTTTGCTAAGGCACTTAAATGATTTTAGTCACTGGCGGATTCGGCTTTATAGGATCAAACATTATTCGTAATTTAAACAAAAGAGGCAAAAAAAATATTTTTGTCGTTGATGATTTAACTGATGGAAGAAAATATAAAAATTTAGTAGATTGCGAATTCGAAGAATACTTTGATAAAGATACATTTTTTGAACATGCTGAAAATCTATGGGATAAAGTAACTGCTATTTATCATGAAGGCGCCATTTCATCTACAACAGAATGGGATGGTAAAAAAGTAATGGATTCTAACTATTTCTTTTCTGATAAACTTTTAGCAAAAGCTATTGAACATAAAATTCCATTTTCTTATGCTTCATCAGCTTCAGTATATGGCGGAACATTACATTTTACAGAAAATGGCCCATTAGATCCAATGAATATGTACGCATATTCTAAAATGTTATTTGACCGAAAAATCGAAAAATTAGTGAATACAGAGTGGTATCAAAATTCTCCATATATTATACAAGGATGGAGATACTTTAATGTTTATGGGCAAGGTGAAGATCATAAAGATGGTCAAGCATCACCTATTACTCAATTTTCAAAACAAGCAAGAGAAACAGGCAAAATAAAGGTATTTGAAGGATCTGAAAACTTTAGACGCGATTTTGTTTGTGCTGAAGATATTGCACTTCTAAAAATTGAAATGCTAAATAGAAAGGTTTCTGGTATCTTTAATGCTGGTACAGGAGACGCAATATCATTTATGGATGTTGCTCAAATGATTGCTCGTAAAGTCGGAGCTGAAATCGAAACAATACCTTTTCCGAATCATTTAAAAGATCATTATCAAGAATTTACTCAAGCTAATACAGAAAAACTTACAACTATTGGGAATCCAATAAGAATGAGAAGAGTTCAGGATTATATAAGTAACAGTATGTAAAAAAGGGGCCATATGGCCCCTTAAGTTTTTTTAATTGCTAGTTTATTCTTCAGCTTCAAAGAATTATTCTTCAGATTCTTCAATCTGTTGTTCAGATTCTTCAATCTGTTGGTTATAATTGAATGGAGCTTTAATTAAGACCGACCACTCAGGTAAATATAAGTATTCAATATCAGAATTTGCAATTGTCATAAGAGCATCATCTAAAGTTTCAACCAAAGGCTCTCCAGCTAAATTAAAACTTGTATTGAATAAAATAGGGACACCTGTAATATCCTTAAACGCTTTAATTAAGTTATAATAATTTTCATTCTGCTCTTCTGTTACAGTTTGTATACGACACGTCCCATCAACATGAGTAATAGCTGGAACTTCGCCATGCTTTTCTAATTTAAAATCCATAGCGTACATCATATGCGGTGTTTCAGTTAATCCACGAGTTTCGAACCATTCTTCAAAATCTTCTTGTAACATAGATCCTGCAAAAGGCCTAAACCATTCTCTACCCTTTACGGTATTTACATGGTCTTTACCATTGATATCGCGAGGATCATATAGTATCGATCTATTACCTAGTGCTCTAGGCCCAGCTTCAGATCTTCCTTGAAAAATAGAAATGATATTACCATCAGCAATCATTTGGGCAATTTCAGAATTTAATACTTCTCTTTTTATTTCAAATTCAGCATTGGAAATATTTTCTAATGTTTGCTCGTCAATTTCTGATAATTTAAATGTTCCAAGATATAAAGTTTCTAAAGAATCTGGAATTTGCCCTTGAGTCAATTTATAATACGCGAGTTTCGCTAGACCAAGAGCTGTTCCGCCGTCATGAGAAATTGGATCTACAAAGATATTTAGATCTGGAAATCTACTTTTATAATAATAATTTGCTACGCAATTTAACCCATACCCACCAGAAATAACAATATTAGTTTTATTTGTCAATTGTACAGCTTTTTCAATTAAATCAGCCACTGCTTCTTGTGTTTGCTTTTGAATTTTCCAAGCAAGATTTTTTGCCTGCTCTGTAACTTTTTCTGGATCTTTATGCCATAACTTTGGATCTTCATTTCTAGCTAAATATGGATTATTACTCTCATCAATTGTTGATCCAGCAGGGTAATTCGGAATAAAGACATTTCTATTACCTCTACCATTGATTACTAAATCGGGAATATTTTCATCTTCTTTACCGTACGGCGCAAGACCCATCGTTTTACCAGCTTCAATATATCCAAAACCCAGATAATCTGAAACTCCTTCATACATCTTTACTAGAGTCATTGAATTATCAATATTCATATTATCGGTTTTTAATGGAACTACATCATAATTTCCGCCATAGGATTTCCATATTTCTTTTACGACTTCTTCTTCTTCTCCATTTTTTTCAGAATCACAATCAAAAATAGACTCAGTTTCAAATCCATACGTAGATCGTCCATCTTCGTCTGCTTGAAACTCATGACGAGATCCTGCCCCATCAATAACTAGAGCTACAGCGTCTTTAAATCCAGAATTAAAGAACGAGCCTGCAGCATGTCCTAAATGGTGAGCTTGTGATAATGAAATAACTCTTACATTAGAATTAAACTTTCTAACTAAAGCAGTAAAAGCATCTTCGCCAGTCCAAGTTAATTTTGGTTGGTCGTGAGTACCTCCAATCACAAGAAAATCTACACCACCTTGAATTGCTTCTAATATACCTCTAAAAGGATTTCCATCGTATTTTGCTCTAGAAAGTCTTTCTTCTTCAATATAAAATTCGGTTTTTCCATCAACTAAATATGCGGCCGAACCATTATGTCCGGGATTAACTGCTAAAATTTTCATAGTTATTTTACCTTTTGTTCAATGTCTTTAACAATATCGGCGTACATTTTATTGATTTCTTCATCTGTGAAATCCATGCAGCGGTCATTATATCTATCAGCCAAATGAGAGTCTAAACCAGAAATACGTATAGGTGAGTACTTTTTTTGTCCTTCGCGTTCAATAATATTAAACCAATTTGGATATGTTGTATTAATTGCAAATGTAGAACCAACAATTACGGTTCCAGGTTTATTGAATGCTCGAGCCATATGTTGACCTAACGAATCACAACCAAGAAAATAATCTGCAGCATCTACAAATGCTGCCCACATCCGTAAATCTGCTTCTGGTTTAAACGTAAATGTGTCCTGAGGTAGCTCAAATTGCTTTTCTCCAAATAAAACCATATTATATTTTGTTGATAATTTTTTAATAAGTTTTAAATAGGTTTCTTGAGACATAGATCTCGATGAGTCATCAAAGATAGTTTTATCATCAACACGATTTGCTGAACGACCCCAAGGTTGAATAACAATTGTCTTTTGTTTTTGTTGTTGGCGTTTTACATCTGCAATCATTTTAGCTGCAGATAATTCTTCATTCTTATTTAAGATCATTTCAGGAATACCAAGATCTGAATGATCGTGTGTATTATTAATAAGAACGTTAAATGCTTCACCCAAAGATAATTCTTGCTTAAAATATCCTGGAACGCGATATGGTTCTGGAGAAATAATTTCATCCGCGTTTGCAACTATGTTATCAAAAACACCTTTTGTATCCATTGAATACGTAATATCTTGTAAATCTTGAAGACCCCAAACAAGTTGATCCCATCCACCAATCATAATGGATACCTCATCTTGTGGGTTTTCTTTTACATATTTTCTAAGAGCTGGAATAGCGGCAATAATACGGCCTGCCCCGCCGTCTAGCATAAAAACTTTTTTCATAAAGTCACCTTCAATTAATCATCGATAATTATATTATAACACACTATCTGTATAATGTACATAGTATATATTAAGTAAATTCTGGGCCCGAAAGCCCAGAATTTTTTTCTTGAGTTATATTATGGTATGCAGCACTGACATGGATAATTAACAGTACAGAAGTGACTTTTATAGAAATTCTTCTGTAATTCCCAATGACCATTTGTTGGTGATAGATAACCACCAACGGACTTTTGGCCGCAATGCGCATAATACGTAGATCTACAATCGCACACATCCATAAGTTCTAGAGGCTTAATCGCTTTAGATTCTCCAGAGAAAGCTAGGCCGGAATGGTCGGCATTGTCACCAAAGAACGCATCATCAATATTTCTAATTATACATTCATAGCACGAAGCGCCTTGGGAACAACAAGTATACCAGCATACCATATCATGGCAAGTTGGCGTTGATCCACAGAAGGTGTTACCACAACCACAAATATTACCAATATTACATAACTTAGTTACACAAATTGCGCAACAGCCCATACCACATATGGCTGAATCTAAACAACAGAAGCCCCATTTCCAAGGATTTTGTCGGGTTACATAATATGCCCCTACGCACATACACCAACATGCGGCATCACAATATGGAACACCAGTATTTGGATCTGCCCACAGACAATGTAGACAAGAATTAAATGCGCCACATCCTTGAACCATTTCCATAAATAATTTCATATCATTATCATGAGGATAACCTAAGCAATCCAATGGTTTGTCAAATGGAACTTTTAGGTGTACCAAATCAGTACCAATATTGTGATTCCAGCACTGGCACGGAGGAAAATAATCATTCGATGCAAACTCTCTACATGCGCCTGCACATGTACCTCCAGCTGCAAGACAACATCCAAGCTGACCGCAAGCACATATTGACAGCATTGGCGTAGAGCTGTCTGCGAACGGTAGCATCATAAATACGACCCCGCTATCTGAAGCACATTCATTAGGTATTGAATATGGCACCATTCTCATAGCATAAGGTTCACATGCACAATGGCAACAGCACAGAGTCATGCCGTATGGAGTAGGAAGAGGCGTAAATCCGCCTGGCCCAGGTTTTTGAGTACCCCAACAATCATTTACAGACCTATTAAAGTTAGCTCCGCAGCATTCACCGCAAACTGTAGTATCTACTCTAGTTTGTCTATCATTAAATAAACTATGAACTTTACTAATACATCTATTATTTAAGTCATAACATACAATACCAGTCCATACAATGCAACCAGCAGCTAATGAATTGCATGAGGTATCATAATGTTGTTGTCCAGAAGCATAATACATTGGCACAATCAAATGATCGTTTGTTGGATTAATATAGTATTGTCTAGCTGCCGCATCCGTGACGTACGCATTTTCAACTGGCCATCTTCTAAATGACCCGCATCTATGCTGACACTGGCACTGCCAGTTTTCACATCCACCAACACCAAAGCAACGTGGTAGAGTACCATCGCCAATACAACGCAGCCAAGCTTGACAACTCCAGTCATCACAGCAGGCTCCACCATTGTTTCCGGTATAAGCAACACCGGTCAGGCATTCCAAGTATTTAATAATAGTATCATACTTAGTGATAGCACCAGAGCTACACTGTCTAAATGTTCCATTCCAGCATAAAGCTGGCCCGCATCCAAGTAAACCTATACCAAGATTCAACGTACAATCAAACATACATGTATTAAAATTAAATACATGAATATCTTCATTATCTCCTCTGGAACTCATACAGCAATTGCCCATAGAAATTAGATACGCTCTACAATTAGTACAAGATGTAATAACGTTAGCGGCATCTCTCTTAGATCTAAAGCCATGATATTTAAATCTGTCAGCTGAAGGACCATATTGGCTAAAGCATTTCCCCGCTTGAAGCCGATTGGAAAAACAGGGCGCAAAATTTACACACATATTGTGATAGTCGTAAGAGTCACCTCTAAAGCATCGAGTATATTCGTCCCTAGGTCTTAAAGTATAATCTCTATTCCATCCACGATATTGCCCTTGGCTAATAATTGTAGCATTGCACGTATCAATTACATATAATGAAGGAACATGGCATTGGTTCGCGCAGAGGCATCTTGTGCAATAGCAGGTTATAGTACCGGAGCTGTTGACATTACTCCAGCAGCAGGAGGGACAGTTAGCATCCCACGGAAAGGTGGTGGCCCCACCGTGTGCTCCAATAAGAGCATACATATATCTACATGATGGATCAAACCAGACACTTTTAACATCGCAGCTGCCAAATAAATCTGTCCAACAACATGAAATGCAACTTGATCCCATTGGATTTCTAACAGCATACATAGCATAATCTGAACCATTTGAACTTGGACCGGGCCTCCGCATTACACATGCATTACCGCCGGCAGAACCCTGACACTGACTGTATGCAGCTGTATTTGTCAAATGATCTGCTGGATTAGTAGGAATTATGCCATTATGCAATCGGCAGGTCATGGTAAAGCAACTATAGCAAAATCCGGTAGGAACCCATCGGTTACAATGTGCATTACACATTGCTCTAGCCAGGCCGAAGAATTCTTCCTGCATTTCTTCGAAACCACACCTACAAACATTATTATGCGCAACCGAATCTGAGCATACTTTTAGTGTGTTTTGACCTCTAGTATTACTACAAGCAACGAGTATGTGTTCTCTCAGTGGTGATACAATATCATCATTCCAAGCACATGCCATACCAATAGAAATTTTTGCGGCAGGGCCCTTATACGTATTAGTTGGATGATGGATCGCAAACCCATTATCAGGCGTGCCGTATGCTAGACATGCAGATGAACATACACAAGTATGTTTTCTAGTTCCATAATGATGCAAAATAGGATTACCAGTAGCATCAACATATACACCGCCCAGTTTCTGAGATGGACACCCTGGACAATATTGGCAAAATTTCAAGCTGCCGCAAATGGAACACTTAAATGACCAATAAACTGTTGCTCCATCATTGTAAACAGCAAAGTTATTGAACACTCGATTGGGTTGTTGCTGATTTGAGTTCAACGTCGAGTGTAATTGTGGAAAGTTCATGGTATTACACTCACAGAAATAGCTACCCCTGAAGGAGCATCCTGACTGCGCGAAAGCAAGGTTGCCGGTTGGCCCACACATAAAAAAGTTAGTGCAGCCATAGCACGAAACCTCTAATCCATAGCCATTATAATTACCACAACAATATTGGCCCCTGCAAGTAAATGTTCTTGGATATAATGCACCTGGATCTTCTCCAGCCGATATTGAACAGCCCCAAGCTGCGGTCATGCAATTGCCGGTGCAATTACAACAGCCGCAACTGCACGAATCATAGTTCGAGACTAGATTTACAAAGCCTACCGCATCATGCGGGTCTGTAGTATTCGATATTGGTTCAAATACTGCACCGTCCGCGGCTGATCCACCAGCTGCGGCCCATTCCGTCCCATCATTAACAACAAGCGAACCTTCATCAGTATCATAATATAAAATGCCGGCTCCTGAGGCCGGCCTGTTCGCTGTTGTACCATATGGAACGGATACTTTTGTTGTACCGGTAATACAACAAGCTGTTACACAACAGGCGCAAACATTGCGGCTGTTGTCAACAACAATAGTACCGTTAATTTTATATGACATTTATTTTTTTTCTCCGTGTTTGCAAACACACTTTAACGTGAAATTTTATTTCCACTCTGCTCCATCATATACTTTTAATGTACCTTCATCAGTGTCAAAAATAATTTCTCCAGTTGAAGGCAGTGCAGGTCTCCCTGCAGTAGTGTAAGAAGGCACTTTAAAGACATTAGTAGCAGTAAGAATTGTTCCTTGTACATGAGGTGTAGTCGAAACAATATTTTTACTGTTATCAATGACTGTTGTACCGCTGACCTTTAAAGCCATATTACTCTCCTTTAATAAACTTATTTATAATTTAACGATTATCAAGCTTATTTTTGAGATCTTTAATAGATTCAATTAGTAATGGTATAAGTGAGTCATAAGAGACTCTTTTCAAACCATCTTCCCCAGTTGAAACAATTTGAGGAAATACTTTTTCTACTTCTTGGGCTAAAATACCAACTGCTTCTTTTTTATTATTCATCCAGTTAAATGTATAACCATTAAGCATAGAAATCTTTTCTAAAGGATTATCAATTAGATTAATATTCTCTTTTAACGTAACATCTGAAGTTGAGTTAAAATCTGTTGCAGTAACAACTCCAGTTACTCCTAAATCTCCAGTGATTGAAGATACATCCATAGCAATTGATACATTACCGAGATTTGTAACTGTACCAGATCCTGTTGCGTCACCAGTCATTGTAATTGTAAAGTCAGCAACATCAAAATCAAGAGTATTATGACCATCTTGATACGCTACTGTAATACCTGATTCAGTATTACTTGTTACCATTGCACCAACAGTATCTGCAATATATTCAGAAAGACCAGTAATATTTCCAGTTGTATGATTATGAGAGTTGTCCGCTACGGCTGCGGTAATAGAGACATCTCCTAAATTTGTAACAGTACCAGTACCTGAAAGATCACCCGCTAATGTAATTGTAAAATCAGCAACATCAAAATCTAATGTTCCGTCTCCATCCTGGTAAGTAACAGAAATACCAGATTCAGTATTACTAGAAACCATAGTTCCAATAATATCTTGAATTGTTTCTTCTAATGCAGTTGCTCCAACTGCATTTTCTAATATACCTAAGTCGGTTTGAAGTGTAGAGATATCTGTTTCAGCAGTTCCTAAATCTGTTTCAAGAGTTGAAATTTCAGAGTTTAGCGCTGTAAAGTTCCCATCAACTTCGTTGTTTGTAAGCGGGGATCCTTTTACAGATCTCAATGTTAATGTCGCAGCCATGTAAATACTTCCTAAGTTATTTTAGAAATCAGATTATTAAGTAATTCTTTTATATCAGAAACATCCGATTTGATATTATTTATATCAGATTTAAGGCTAATAACTTTGCTTTCAAGTTCTTTTTCTTCTTCAAGCTTTTTCTTAGCCAACTCTTTTCTTTTTATATAATTTGCATAAGCAATTGGATCGTTATTTACGACCCCTCCAGAAGAGGGGTCTTTTACTAAATGCGTATATCCTTTAACTCTTTGCATTATGAATATGCAATCAATCTAAGGTTTTTAATTTTTGGAACGTTTACAGTATTTGTAGACTTCATTACAATTTTAATAGAGATTTTAGTGTATGGATCAATATCTACTAAATCAAATTCTCTTTCTGTAAATTCTCCATCTGGATTTGTTGTAATATTTACAAAACCAGTATTAATAAACTTTTTATTTGCTAATGTTTCAGTACCTGTTCCAGTTCTATAATAAATGTCAACATCGGCATTTATTGGAACTTCTGCATCAAATTTTACTTTAACAGAATCTGCTGGCTCATTCAACAATAAAGGTCTTGTAATATAATTAGCGTAGTTATAAGAATTTATTGGAGCATAATCAGCAACAAATTTATCTAGTTTACTAATATCATATGCTATTGTTTCAAATCTTACTTTATAAGTATCGCCTGTAACCGCAGCTGCTCCATTAGCTTCTAAAGTTGCTGAAATATCAGAAACAATAGTTGCAACTGTACCTAATTCGGTTCCATCTGATGCAAATAATTTTTGACCTATAATAAGTTCTGAATTAAATTTTGTACCTGAACCAGCTACAGTACTTGCTCCTGTTCCAACTGTGATTGTACCAGTTCCAACAAAATCTACATGATCTTGTACTAAATCTAATTTTAGCGTAGGATCAATTGAGAATTCACCGGCGAGAGTTAATGTAATTCTGTCATTATCAGTATTACCTGCAAATCCAGAATCTGCAGTTTCAATTACAATATCTTCAATCTCATGATAGCCATTTAAATGCGAAGATAGATTTGAAATATACAGCCAAGAACCAATAGTAGCATTAGCTAATAAATTATCAGCTGTATCTAAGCTAGATCTAATAATTCCTTTTCCACCAGCATTATAGAAGATAATATGATTATTGTTTTGAATTGTAAAGCTATCAGCTGTGACTGCTACAGCAGCATTGGTAACTAATACAATATTATTATTATCTGTAATTGCAGAAACTTCTCCAATCAAATTCATGCCAGAATCATACAAATAATCACCTTCTTGAACTTGAGATACAAAAGCTCCACCAGAAGCAGTAACAGCAGTTGAACTTGTCGTTGTTGTAATTGTACCTGTGCCAGATTCTCTAGTGTCTCCTTGACTAACAATTGAAGATTCTAATAGTGTTGTAGAATCTAATTCAATAACATTAATATCAGATTGAGAAGCAGAATTGATTACATTAGAAATTACATAGCCAGACATTTTTTGTAAGTCAAGCAATGGAGAAACATTTTGATTTGTTGTACTCAAAATTGCCTGTAGTCTAACCGAGCTACGTTTTACTAATGGAGAAGCTGAGACTATTATTTGGTTTTCATATGTTTTAATTGATTCTCTAGCTGGGAATTCATAATTAGCATCTGCAACTAAAGATTTGAATGTATTCACGCTATATGATGGAGCGTTAATTTTATATGAAATATCGGTATCTCTTACAGAAACTTCTCCAGATTTTAGATAGAAAATATCCATATCTAATTGTCGTGTGATTTGAATATTATTACCGCCATATTCGCCTTTAATTATATCAGAAAGAGCACCAACAATTAATGAATCACTATTTCCATCAGTAGTATCTAATTCAATAATAAACGAATCTTTATCTAATCCTGTTGAAACGACTGTATGTGTTCCATTAATAATATTTGCAGGGAAACCATTTGTTCCATCAGAACCATATACTCCATCAGCAACACCAGAAATCACAACGTTTTCATTAGCTTTGAAACCATGATTTCTAGCTAAAACTCTAACTTTATTAGTTCCAGTAGCCATTGTAAATGGATTTGAAGAAAGTATCATAGCTTCTGGAATTGCTGTTTTCAAATCGACTGTTGCAACAGTCGGTGAGAATACTGCTTTACGAAGATTAAATTTCAGATCAAATAAAGGATTGATTTCAAATTCTAAGCTATTTTGAGATAGATATAAAGAACCAGTTAATGGCTGGGATGTAATTACATTACCAGTAACTAAGTCTGTTTGTCCAACTTCAGAAACAAAGAATCTGCATCCAGGCTCATCTGTTTTTACTACAAGAGCATATGTTTCGCCGTCTTGTAGATAAATTGGAGCATCAAAATTAAATGTTGTAGCTACAGATCCATCATCAGATGTTGAAATCTGTTGTGGTGTTTTTGTTACAATAGAGAATGGAATAATTTTTGTTGATGGAATTCCGTTATTTGTAGATCTAATTTCTACAGTAATTGGACGATTACCCGCTTCAGAGAAGAAGACATCAACAGAAGTAACCATTGCTCCACCAGTTGAAGATACCGTAAACGTTTGGGCAACAGGATCGTGTCCTGTATAATAGCTATAAAGAACTCTTTGAGAAACAGAAGTTCTACGAATTGGCATGTCTTCATAAAGTCTATCTTGAACAAACCTAACATCTCTTGAGTTTACAATAGTACGCTCTTTTTGTAGAGAAATTCCAGTAGAATAATATACCGCAGAACCTTTAGAATCAAAATCAGCATCGTTATTAGTACGGTTATCAATTAGCTTAAATGTTCTTTCACCAGTTCTAAATGCTTGAGTTTCATTATTAGGAATATGGAATGTTCCAACAACTGAACCCCAGTTATCTGTTCTTAGATCATCAGCTGTAGTGTATATTGTTGCTGGAGAGCTAGCATCAGTATTTCCATTTATAGAAACAATATCAACAGAATTTACTTGGCCACCTGCAGTTACAATTGAACCAGTAAGTGTTTCGCCAATAGCAAATCCATTTTTAATATTTACGAGATGAATATCTCTTGAAGATCCGGTTAAATCTGTTTCATCATCAAGAACTCCTTCAAAAGCAACAACTGCTGAGGCCTGTAGTCTTAGTAACTTACCAGCATCTGGCGCTGTCCAAGCTGTAGAGTCGTATCCTTCAAATGAAGGTACATCAGAACCATCTATTGTAGTTAATGTTACGACATTATTACTAATAGATTTAACTTTAAATCTCATAAGATTTAATTCTTTTGACGTAGGTTTTGTGTAATCAGAAATTGTCGATTCTGGAATATTTAAATTTTCTACTAGTGAAGAATTAATTTCTCTTGTGGGAGCTAAATTATACAGAATTATATGATGACCTGGTAATATGTTTGAATCAACTTCTACTGTAACATCAATATCAGTAGAAGCTAAACCAGATACTATATTACTTATATTTGTAGCAGTATGATTAGTATTTTTTACTATGTCGCCAATAGCATATGCTGGTTCAACTTTTCCATTTTCAGTTCTTTCATAAGAATCACTAACGATACCATTTTGCAAATTAACAGGATTAAAATCAATATATGTGGCTCCAGTAGAAACTCTTACGTTAAATACTTGAGCTGGAATAATATAAGAATTTACATCTTTATTATCAAAGAATGGGAAAAACTTGGTATCTGCTTTTAAGTTTTTAGCAGTGAATACAACAGGCCGCGATCTCATATATGGAATGTACGAAAGATCAACAACTCGGTCGCCATAGTCTTGAGCATTTACAGAACCAGATAATTGTGTATCAATTCCTGTTCTTGACGCTGTACCAGTTGCAGTCGTAATAGTTTGTTCATAGCCAGTTACAGTTTGTCTTCTACGGTTCGGATCACCAGTTTGCCATGTTGCAGTTGTAGAAGAGGAACCTGTCCAGTTATTTTCCCATTCATTCCATTGGGCACCAGTAACTCCTAGTTCATCAGCAAGAAATTTAATTGCGTCATAACCATTATCATCAGTAACAACCAAATCTGGACGACGATCAGTATCTTTCCAGTTATCACCTTCTGGGTTTAGTGCAATTTCACCCTTAAAAGCACCAATCTTATATGGGTTAACATCAATAGTGCGTGAAGCATACGGATTATAAATCATCGATGTTTCGGTAAATGGTAAAGAAATTACATCACCGGTTTTTTGCCAGCTAGCTGCTTCTCTTTCGGCTTGAGAAGAAACATCCTCTAAAATATCTAATGATGTTGTAAAGTGCATTGGGCGTAATAATTTATTTTGTTTATCAACAGAAACTCTATAATCAGAATTTTTTACGTCACCAAGAGAATGGCCGCCGAATTGATCAGTAATAAAACCATTTTTAAATTTATCAATTCCAGTTTCTGGATCGATAATTTGCAGATCTGCGGTTAATTTTTCTAATTTATCTAATGCAACGTATTCTTCCATAGAAGACAAACGGCGTTCTAATTTACCAAGCTCTTTCATAGTATAACGGCGATTATCCCGTTGTAGAAGTTTTGTATCTGCAACATCTAATGTATATGGAGGAACATAAATTGTTGCTAACACCATGCCGCTTTTTGGATCATTTGGCTCTTTTGGATTTAATGCTGGAACACCTTCAATAACTTTAAATTCGCCAGTAGAACTTAAAACAATCTTATCTACTCGTGCTAAGTAATAAGCTATTGATGTTTCTAAATCAGTTCCAATAGCTGGAAGCTCATTTAATACAGTATTAGTACCACCTAAAATTGGTCTAAAATCTAATACATCAGACAAACGAATAGTTTCACCGTTTTCTAAAACGGCAGATGGAATGTCTTCATAGTCGATACCAACCGCCGGGTTATCTGGACGTGTATATGAATCAACTGAGAAATAGTTGCCCGTTGCTCCATGAGCGAAATAATCCATTGTTATTTGTAAAGCTCCAGAGGGAACTTTTCTTCCAGATTTTAGTACAAGAGATGCTGCTTCATAGTGTGTTGGTTTTTGGCCATTATCTAATGTATAATTATCTAAAATAGAAATAGAATTTAAAGAGTTATAAGTGTCATAATCTCCAGGAGTTACTCTAATATCTGTAATTCTTAAAACATCAGCTTTATCTAAAGTAATTCTTTCTGCTGTTACTGTTTTCTTTCCAGTAATTTCTTGATCGTACCCAGCTGTTAATGTTTTAGTTCTTTCGGCTCCTTGCGTATCAGTTTGCCTAACAGTTGTAATTAATGTATACGCCGTTGAGTTTGAAAGTCCAGAAATATAGACAGTTTTACGATTTGCGTCAGAATCAAAAGAAATATCTCCTGAGTCAATATCAATAACGGCACCAGAAGTTTCATTAAATAAAGAATAATTTTGCAAATTTTGATCTGAAAGATATGTTTCACTTGGATTAGTAAGAGTATGAGACCAAGTTCCACCACCGTCTGTAGTTTCTGTAATAGATCTTCTTACGCTAAGAGTAGCTTGTCTTGTACCATCTTCTTCATTTAATGTTTGAACAAACTGGTAGCCAACAGGGAATAATAAATTTGGATATTCAGAATCGTTAAGTACTGCTTTTAATACTTGAATTCTTCCTTCTAACGCATTAGAAGATGGATTGTTTACAAGAATATCATTATTAGCATTAATATTTGATACTGTTCCTACTACTTCTCCATCAATAACTAATACATCGCCAATATCTACTTCACCTAAGAAAAGTGTACCAGTACCAGAAATAGATGTAGTACCACTTCCAGTAAATGTAGGATCATTAGTTGCAGTGCCGGTAATATACCCTGTATCTTGATCTGGAACAATATTACCACCAAAAGTAGTTGTTCCACCTAATCCAGCTGTTTGGCGGCGAATACCTTTAACTTCATCTGTAAACGATCTTCCGGCTCTTAATTGAATATCAAATAAGCCTACCTTATACTGTGGTTCAGATCCATAATCTCCAGAATGCCATTCAAAAGATTTTACTCTAGCTGTTCCAACTTTTTGAGTATCAGTTGCTGAAAGATTGTTAGAACCTAGAGATGTATAATTAGAAACAAGATCTACAGTTTCAAAGTTTTCAATGTCGGCATATCCACCCTTTACATTATCAATAATAATATAATTACCAATTGAAGTTCCAATTGGTTGATCTGCTAATCTATCAATGTGAGTTACCCCACGTGATTTATTTACATCTAAAAACGTTGCAGCAGTTGCTTCAACTTCGTAACCTTCTATATACGCTTTACCAGGATCTACACTTACAGCAAGTTTATCTACATCTCCATCTGGAGCTGAATATACGCCAAAATTAGAACCATCATCTAAATGCTCTCTTTTTGACAATTTAAATTTATTTACTTCATAAGAACCCGCTAAATCATGTGTGCGGCGCGCTAATGTTTTTTCTAATTCTGCATATTGTGTTTTTGAAATTTTATGTTGAACTTCGCCGTTTTTAATACGAATAAGTTCAATAAATTTAATGTTATCTGAGCCGCTAGATTCTTCGGTTAGCTCTGCGAGCTCTAAAGATACTTTATATCTATGAGCACCAGGAGCAGTATAGTTATATGAGCCTTGAGCAGGATCTAATAAAGTTGTATCTACTTCTGGAACAATTGCTTCTTCTACTACTTTAAATCCAACACGAGCTGTGGGATTATTAGAAAAACGTCCAATATAAAGGTGGAGCTCATCATTACGAACAAAAAGGCCATCGATATAATAAATGCCTTCTTTTACTTCTACGACAAAACCTTTACCAATAACATCAGTTTCTGCGTCATTAGTATAAGTTGTATTTCCAACTGGAGCAGAAATAGTTACAGTTAAATCAGAAGCTTGATCAGTAGTAAGTCTATAATTATTAGCAGCAGTATTATCTACAGCATAAGCAATTAATTCTTCTCCAGGAGTAAATCTTTTTGTTTCACCATCAGCTGCTGTTGATTCATATTTAAAATATAGAGTTGGAATAGCATCGTCAATGACACATCCACATTCTGAGGAATCTAATACAACAGCTGTAACTCCTGATGTTGCACCAATAATAATTTTATTTTGAAATTGAGTTAAATAAGTACTAACTTCAATAGAATTTTGAGTAGTATTTAATTTAGCAAAATGGACTTCATTATCAACATTCACCGATCCAGGAATAATTTGAGAACCATTTTTGAAAAAATGGTCACCAATACGACTTACTTGGTTTTGTAATATGGTTTGAATTTGTGTAAGCTCTCTTGCTTGTACAGCAAATCCTGGTCTAAACAGAATTCTGTAAAAGTCTTTTAGCTCACTATAATCATCATAGTACGGATCTGAATTAAAGTTAATTGTCATTTTTTATCGCACTCTAGCTAAATTTCTATTAATATTATTTATAAGTTAAAATCTGATAAAAGATCTAACTACAACGAATTGCTCATCCGATGGAGTAAATGCTAGCTTATTATCAATGTAAAGCATTTCACCTGAAAATTTGTTGATTGTTGGATTAATAACTAATGTTACTGAGAAAGAATTTCCATTTAATTGGTATGTGTCCGCAGCTGTAGGAACGCTTCCATTTAATGATTGAACTAACATTTCATCAGTTTTGACAGCAGCTACTTTTAATACTTTAGTTGCAAATGTATTAGAAATTTCTGAATCAATTGGAAAATTAGCTGGATCAATAATACCTTCTAATTTCCATAATGATGTTCCAACATTATTATTATATCTCTTAATTAGTTCGCCATATTCTGCAATATCTTTAATGATTCCAATTTGACGGTAATCATTAGAAATTTCAAATCCATCAATTTCTTCTTGTTCAAAAGCACCATAGAATGAAACAATATTGGCGCATAACTCATTAGGCATATTTGATCCATGTCCACCTTTTGGCGAGATAATAGCTCTAAGAACTGCGCTTGTACCAGCTCCACCAGTTATTTCTACATTAGCGTAAGAATATCCAGAACCATAATTTGTAATTAAAATAGATTGTATTTCTCCATTAGCATTTACAGTCGCAGCTGCTTGTGCTCCAGTACCATCACCAGTAATTGAAATTACTGGATTTGTGTATCCAGATCCAGCGTTATCAATATTAATCCAACTTAATGCGCCGGGAGTTGCTAATAACTCAACATTTGCTTGTTGAGTATTTAGATCACCGCTTGATAAATTAAGAGTAATATTTGCTCCAGATCCAGTATCACTAGGTCCAGTTTCAACAACTAATTGCGCATCAGTATATCCATATCCTGGATCCAAAATACGCAATGCTGTAATTACACCAGCTTCAATAATTAAATCTATTTGTGGTTGGTATTGTGGAAGATTTTCTGCAATGTGAATTCTTCCACCAGATCCAGAAGTAGTTTCATTATAATAATAAATTTCTGAGTACGAATTACTTTCTGGAATAGTTAATCTTACTTCAGAGTTATTTTGTCCTGGTGTTCCAATTCTTACAACTCCAGTTGTTATTTCAGTTCCACCACTGTGTGTTCCATCTTCAGTATCAGAAAATTTTAATAAATGACCAGCATTAGAAGGATCTGAAACATCAAAAAAATAAGTTGTTTCTTCAAAAACATTAATTGAAGAAACAAGATTATTATTAAAATAAATTTTATTTATGCTATAACCGTAATTATTTTGACCAATATCAACAGTTACATTATATCTAGTGTTTTCAAATTGATTTGAATATCCACCAGTACCGTCACCATTTACAACAGCATAAGCTTCACCATCTACATAATCTGAACCACCATCTAAAATATTATAGCCAATAATAGAACCACCAGAATAATACTGGTTTTTCACAGACTTCGTTACGGGCATGAATGCAGAAGTCAAAAACTTATTTTGGAGACTAAGGGGAAGAGTTCCCATAAACTTCCAAACATAACCGTCTTCGGTTTCAATATAAGAAGTACTAGTCCCGGTTGGTTCTATTGTCGATTCTTCGCCATTATTATTAAAGATGCATTTATAAATTCTATATTCTGAATTTAAAACATAAAAATTTGCATCTCCTAAACTTTCTGCTCCAGTAACTCCTGGATTATCTGCAGAAATAGCATCATCGTACATATCATATGCAGTATTAAGAGCCCAATTGATTCTTCTTACCGCAAGAGAAACATCATTTAATTGAATTTGTTTTGTAAGAACAATATTGTTTCTTACATCATTTTCATACGATCCATTTGTTAATGGCGTCGGTGGTAATGTTTCATCAGACCATTCAAGTATTTTACCAGCAAAATAATGGTATAAGCTAGTTCTGTTTTGAATTTCTTCATAAACAGATTCAGCTAAACTTGTATGGAATGTTTGTGCGATGACTGCAGTCATTTAGTTTCTCTCAAATTATGAAATTGTAATTGCCCAAGTGATAATCATTGAGTCTGCTGCTGCTTTATTAACTACAGCAAAAGTTGTTCTGCAAAGCATATCGCCTGCAGCTGCACCATTAAATACACCAGCTTCAGTCAATGCGCCAGTACCAGTACCTGCAGGGAATGTTGCAGTATAAGTAACGATGTTGTTTGAAACCCCAGTTGAATCTAATGCCACACGGCCAACTTCTGCACCTAGAGTTGTATCTCCATTTGCTGCAGATGTATTATCTGTACCAACAGCCATATGTGACATTACAGCATCAGTTGTGCCTTCCATGCGTGATGCAATAAAATCTCTACCTGATTGAACAACCAAGTTAGGGATATGTAGTTTTTCTTTAAGTTTTCCATCCTTGTCAAAAACTTGGATCGAAACTTCACCCTTTGGGTGTAAAACTTCGTTCGTGTTCATTTCTTAGTCTCCTTTAGAACGTTGTTATACCTTCGGTATATTCTTGTGCAAAATATCCGGTTGAGTATGGGTTAAGTGCAGCTGTACCAGCTTCACTAATATTTATACTATCTTCTAGAGTCCTTCCAGACTCAAATGTAAGTACATCTGAAGCATTGACTGTATCAGATGGATTCTTATTAAATGCTATATCTGTAATATTATCAGACACCGCTTCAACATCTGATAAAGGAGTTGGATTACTTAATAATTGTGTACTATCTGTAATACTTACCGAATCAGCAAATGATGTCGAGAATGAAATTGCTGGAGCGTCAATAGCATTAGTAGTTGTTTCTAATAGTTTAGATGAATCTCTTTGAACTTGTTCAGAAGTAATTGCAGTATCGCTCAATCCTTTAGTAAACGCGATATCTTCAATTTCATCTGAAGTTGTTTGAATATCTGAAACATTTTTTCTAAACTCGCTTGAATAATCGTCTGCAGTATTAGAAATATCTTCAAGGTTTTTCTGTAGTATATATTCTTGAGCATCAGATAAGAATACAGAATCAACCACTGGTTTAGATACAAGTTTAGCAGCAAGATCTGATGTATCAACTGCGTCATTCAGTCTTTCACGATAGAATCTTTCCAGAGCTTGAAGAGCTGATGAAACATCAAATACATTATTAATTTCATATTGGCCAAAGAATTCAAATCCAGTTGGGTGTACTGTTTTACGAACAATATTTTTATAAGAATCATATTGCTCTGAAGAACGAATAACATATGAGAATTTTTGATAGTATCTATTATCTTGTAAGTAAATAGCGTCAGATAAGAAGCCATTATTTGTAGAATACAATCCAGCATATTTAGAAAGAGGCGAATTTGTAAATCTAATAATAGCTCTTGTTGGAAAGTTTTCTTCAACTCCAGCCAATGCTTCTTCTTGGTTGCCATCTTCAATATCTTCAATATCAACTTCATCAGAAGCATAAATTGAGCCATAAGATCCAAATACTCTTTGACCTGTTAAATATTCTTCACCAAAATAGCCAAGTGAATATGGATCAATTTCGATCATACCACCTTCAACAGTTTTAGCTTTATCATATATTCTACCAACGTAGTCTGCATCTTCAAGAGCAGTACTAAAGTTAGAGTCGAATCCTCTTGGAATTACGTATGAAACAAAATCTCCAGCATAACCAACACCAAATTCTAAAAATTCAAAAGAAAGGATACCACCATTAGAATCTACTTCAGTAACTTTTACTTTTGTTTCAGAAGAATCTTGCTGACCATTTGTAATATTTAAAATTTGCCCGACTTCAAAATTTTGGCCGGCATATTCAATAGTATATTGACCTAATGCATTTACTAATGTTCCAGTAAATTTTTCGTCAGTAATTGTAGCATTTACTCGTATAATACCAATGAAAGATTTTGTAATCGTAATTTCATAGATGTTGCCAACACCAGTTCTACGTACGCGTTGGATTTCTAATTCAACAGTAGAACCATCTGTATTAACAACAGAAATAAATTCGTTTACGGCATTAAAGGGATTACCGATAGAAACATCGACAAATATTACGTTTTGCTGATTCCACCTACCATCAGAAGCAACTAAAATTTGATCTTTAGGTAAAGATATTTCTATTTCTACGCCAAATAAAATTCTAAATAGTGTTTTTATAGAATCTAAAGAACCTTTAGATTGATATAATTCTTGAATGTGTTTATATAATAATCTTTTATTTGCTGCAAAATTGCGAACAAATCCAGCCCCAAGTTCTTTTGTGGCCAGTTCCATAAAAGAATCTACTACTCTATCTAAGTCCTGATTATATAAATTAGCATTAATTATATTAGAAGGACCAGTGTCTTGAGTATTTAAAAATTTATAATATTCTTTTAAAAACTCTACAAGAGCCTCAGCATCATTCAATAGTTGCTGAGGAATAAGACTATCTACTCTTGAGGATTCTGTATTAGAACTATCAGTCATTTATTATATTCCATTACCATGTCTTGGGAATGTTTTATATTCGGAGGCGGCAGTTGATCCAAGTGTTGCAATTAGATCTTCATCACCAGTGACTTCAACACCAGGAGTTTCATCTAATTCAATTTTTACTAATTGATTAAATTTTGGCGCAATATCATTTGAATCAGGAGAACAAAATACTAAAATTGTATTAGAAGATTCTACTGTTAATTCATTCATTACAATTCTACCAGATCTAGGATAAATGATTCCAGCATCTCTATAAAGAATTTCATTTGTAGAGGCTGAGCGAATCACAACTTCTCGATTAGGAAAATCGCCAGGAATTGGTAAATCGCCACCTTTACATTCTATTCCATTAATAATAAATATATTTGTAGAAATCACTTCTTCATCTGAATCAGATTCATAAATTGTAGAAGAAAATCGCAAATCATAACTTGTAGGAGTTCCAACAATAGGTTCTACGTGTTTATGCATTTTAAGTCTTATAACCGAATTCAAAATACCTTGATCAGTATTATCAATAGCGGCAAGCAGCTGAGAGCTTCTAAGCACTCCATCAAATTTTTCTAAATAAGTATCGTTATAGTTTGAAATAGTTTCTCTTACTGCTGATTCTAATTGAGTTTTAGTTCTAGACGTCAAATTTGGATCATACTTAAATAAGGCATCCATTGTGATTAATGTATAATCTGGATCAAGAATGTCAGTTGTAATTGAGCCAACATTTTTTGTATTTAAAAAACTAACAACAGCAGCTTTTGTAGATGTTGACAAGAAATCTGCATCTTTTGGTTTTATAGAAATAAATACTTTACCATAAACTGGAGGATCGTTTACTTCACCGCCCCAAACTGAAATATCTTGAATAAACTCATAATTTGAAAGTAAAATAGCTCTATAATCTGAAGAAGTAACTGCTCTATTTTGAGCTGCAAATAGTTTTGGAGCATTATAACGAATAGAATCAATAGATTCTTTATTTGTTCCAGTTGCTGTTCTAGTAAATCCCGAGCTATTAGCTACAGCAATAGAAGTAAACCCACCAATTGCTCCATTTATAGTAAATGAACTAGCACCATTTCCATCAGCTCCATTTGTAGAAAGATAAGTTAAATCTACAACTTGACCGGTTGATGGTAATACACCTAACTTACCATCACCAAAATGAAATTCGTATTGTCCATCCGAATTTTCTTGAACAAAATAGATTCTTGATTCAGACGTTGCTTCATTAATATTTGTATATTTTGTGTAAGTTTGATATTCTGAAGAAGTTAAAGATTCGCGAACTCTAACAATCATAGTTGATACATCAATATTTGAATCTGGGACTTTGAATTTTTGTAATTCAATTGCATTATCAACTCTATAAGAAACTGTTGATAATTTTCCTTCTAATAATTCAACATTAGTAAGTTTATATTGATTATTAATATCTTTATCTGCTTCAAAAGAATTATTAGTTACAAATGAAAGTTGATTTGCGCCCTGTTGACCTGAAAATGTTGTTCCTTTTGGAATTTGTAAAGTGGCTGGAGAAGTAGCATTTCCCGTAACTGTAACATCTACATAAGCTCTTGCTGCAGTATTAGATGTTGGAACATAACCCATACTTTTTGCATGAGAAACAACATTGGCTCTAATTTGAGCTGAATCTAAGAAAGATTCATTGGTATTCATATGTGCTAATAAAGCATTGTATTGTGTATTATATGCAAGAATGTCAAGAAGAACATTCAGACCAGCACCATCAAAATCATAATCATTAAATTTTTCTTGTGAACTTAGAAATACTTTTAGATTAGTTTTAATCTGATCGAAATCTAATTCGGTGACATTTTTGATATTAGTAGCCATTTATCGAGTTCTCTCTAAAAATAATTCAACTTCAACATTTTCTTGAGTGTTTAATACTATAACAGATACAGAAATGAATAATCCATTTTCATCAGTTCTATCTTCAACATTAACTTCGGTTATAGAAACTCTAGGTTCATATTTTGTCACAGCTCTTACAATTTCGTCTTCCAATAAAGAAAGTGTAATTGGATCTGGTTGTTCAAAAAGATAGCTTGTAATATTAGTTCCAAATTTTGGTTGGAAAGGTCTTTCACCTTTACTTGTTAATAATATAGATTTAATAGAATTTTTTATTGCTGCAATGTCTCTTAATGGAACAACATCTCCAAAATTAGGATGCGCCTTAAATCTTAAATCTAAATCAGTGTATGGCTTTGCGCGGGCTACAACTTTCGCTGAAACTTTAGCTAAATTTTGATCTGATAGAATTTCTGTACTCATAGTATTATTTATACCTTATCCACCAACGTTTACGTCAGCACAACCATTTGCTCCAACACTTCCACAAGAAATTGCATCACCTGCTCTGTGAAGAGGCTTTCCATTTACACTAACAGTACCAGAACCAGAAGCGGCCGTAGCACCATGAGGCGGAGAATTTGGACATGCGTGAGGCAAATAAGCATCACCTTGTCTTACAACTAATTCTCCACAAGCGGCTACATCCGAACTAGTGGCTGATGGGATTCTAGGTGGTGCACCGCATGGATCTGCACTTGAAGCAGAAGATGCAATTATAACTGCTGCCATCTTTTTCTCCTATGACATTACATTAATTAACCATTGAGGGGCATTTGGTTTTCGTCCGCCAGCTCCCCAATATGTAATTGAATCTGCCGGGATAGTATTTCCAGCAGATATATCAACATGTAAACCAACTGCGGCCATATAACCAACACCGGCCCCGATTCCAGTAGCACCGGCATTTTTAGCTGCTTGAGCAAAATCCCTAAAATCCTGATGATTAACAGTTAATTGTTTTCCCTCTGAATTATATAACCAAACGTCAGCTGCATAACCATTTAAGTGTCTATCAGTTCCAACTCTACGATATGGAGTCATTCCGCCAGAGAATATTCTTACTGAAAGACCGGTATTTTTTGCTGCTTGAATTAATATATTTTCAAGTTCTGGAACAATTACTTTATTTCTAGTCGCGTTGGCATTAGCGTATGCTACGTTCATCCCAGTATCATCAGAATATATTACTTTACCATCAACAGCTTCTTCAATACTGCCATCAGTTATAGCACTAACATTCGCGCCGTTCCATCCAGAAATTCCAGATGTACCTTTGGATTGTAAATTTCTTATTTGTTGAGAATATGACGCGACACCCTTTGGTGTAATAACAGTATATTTTGGAGTTGGAAACGATATATCAGTATCAACTTCGTCAATTTCAACTTTGAATGGCGCAGATTCTAATCTATCGTATCCAATTTGAGGTAACGCATTTGGGTCTGTTGGTGCAGGAACTAATGGATCATCAGGAGATTCTGGAGCTCCATCAGGAGAGAATGGCGACATTGTTCCTCCAGGGTTCAAATCTAAGAAGCTAGATTTAATTGTTGTTGTTCCAGACGAACCCATATTAGTCGTTGCGCCAGCAATATTCATTTCAGAATCTGCGTCAAGATGCATAGTAGCAGTAACAAGATTCATTTCAGATCCAGAAGATATATCTAGCAAAGAACCAAAATTCATATAACCCGTATCTACAGCGTTTATATTTAAAGCTGTAGTTCCAAAATCCATTGTGTCTTGACCCATTGCTGTAAGAGCTACTGTGTGTAAATCTAAAGATTCTGTCGCATCAATTCTACTAACGTCAGTGATTTGAGAAAATGTTGGAACTTGCGTTACAATAGTTGCACCCATATCTGTAATCATGTTTGTACCAACAATGGATAAGTCTTCTTGAACGTCAATAGCCATTGATTGCGCCGTAATAGAAAACGGCCCATCAGTTCTCATATCAATTTTACTTGCTGCATCAATAGTTAAACTACCAGTAGTTTTTACATTTATATTACCTTGAGTTTGTAAAACTGTAGATCCTTCTACATAAGAATAATGAGCACCAGAAACTCTTGAGGTCAAATTCCCTTTAGTATCTACGTATGAATTACCACCAACTGAAACAGTAGCATTCTTTTGGACTGTTGTTGACATATTACCACCAACTGAAACAGTAGCATCTCCAGTAATATTTACAATCCATTGACTCATTGCATCGAATCGTTCTTTTGAACGAGTACGCATTGAAGTGTCAGGTCTTAATTCAATAAAAGCGCCGGTACGGTGTTTAATATTAATTCTTTCGGCGCCGGGTGTATCATCAAATTCAATTAAATGGCCCGATTCTGTAAGACGAACTTTATTATATGGATATTCTGATGCATACGCATCTTGTGGTTCATGAGGTCCAACTGGAGTTACTCTATCATAATCTAATCCTAAAGCTCTAGCTCCAGCATCAGTTCCAGCTTCTCTTGGAAAAACTCCATATGGGTCATTAAATCCAGTTGTAGGTTCTGCACCAGTTGAATTCACGCCCATAATAGTTCCCATAACAACTGGGTCTTGAGCATCTGGCCCATCTCTAAAAAATCCCATAACCCATGAACCTTCAACTAATCCATGAGTTCCCTCACCAACACCAGAAGTACCCGATGAAGTTGTTGGCATAAGAACTGAAGCCCAAGGGAGCTCTTCAGTTGGTAATCTATTTTTATTTTCTGTATGATAACCAAATGCTCTTATACGAACACGATTAAGTAATAATGGATCATGTCTATCTTCTACAACACCAGTAAACCAAACAAATTCTGTAGATCTAAATCCATCTCTATTATTTTTAGTCATTATACATATCCTGTCAATTCTGTCACAGTACCAACTTTAAATCCTTCAACTTTTTCCATAGCATCAAGAATACGAGTTCTTTCTGATTCAATAGTATCTTTCATAATTGCGTCTGGCCCGCCTCTTTCTGATGGAACAGCAGCTGCAGAAATAACGGTTCTTGCATATGATTGTGTATTATTTCCGTCATCGGCTGGTGCGTATCTAGTAATTGCTTCAGATATTTTTAGATCTTTATAAGAAGATGAGGAGAAAATTAAATCGTATTTTGCTTGTCGACCTACACTATAACTTGGGAATATTGCGAATGATGGATCTCCACCGAGTGAACCTTTACTCTTAGAATATCCACCTTCTTTAATATTTCCTGGATTATTATTTCTCCAATTTCTTGCACCAACTCTTTTGACGACTTTTCCATTTGAAAGTCTTACGATATTATATCCAGGACCAACATCAAGAATTTTTGTAATAGAAGCTGAAGCATCTTCATCAACAATAGTTCCAGATTGAACACCAGATACTGATGGAGGTTCGTTGGTATCAATATCTCCTGTTTGAGCTTCAAGCCCAACTGCCGCTCCAGTTTGATCTGAAGTAACTGAAGCAGGATTATCAGATTGTCTTTGCGCGATGTCTCCAGCAATTGTTGCAGAATTAGCTACTGCCGCTGCTAATGCAGGATCAACTTCTCCGAGATCATAACCAGGAACAATATCAATTGTAGAAGCTGTAGCTTCACCATTTAATCCACCAACTGGACCTTCAGGATCTTGTCCAATAACATTCGTGATTTGAGGAATGGTTTCTGAGCTTTCATCAAAATATCTAGTTCCTGAAGAACCTTCAATTGATCTAGAAGGCAATCCACCTCTATCAATAGAATCTCTAACTACTTTTAGCTTTGTTCTGTAACCATTATTATCAAATGTATGAATAGACGATACAATTAAATAACGGCCAGATAATAATTCATCTATACCCTGAGGATCTGTAGATTCAGCAAATCCAGCCTTTGGAATTACTAGACCTATTTGAACACCAGGAATTAATCTTGGATCTCCGTGTAAAGTAACTATATGCTCAATTTGAGATAAATTTGAAATAATAGATCTTCTCTTTGGGCCTACATATGGCATATGCGCATGAATATTTACTTCGCCTTTATCAGATCTAGCTTGAATATTTGTAGAATAAAACAATGTATGGCTATCTGGAGTATTTGTGTAATCAATACCTGAAACACTAAAATCTGGGTGTAACACAAGATCTGGTGCCATCCTAGTATTTTTATCTAAATCTCTAAATGCATTAAAGTCTTGTATTTGATATTGCTTTGTTGCCCAATCAACACTGTGCGTACGTGTTACATAGGACCCATCTCTAAAACCCTTATAAGGAGAGAATCCAATATTAGAAGATATTTCTAAAATACGTTTTCTTTTTTCTTCAAAAGAATCTTCGCTCAAAGCATCTTGGTTATAGAAATACCCTTGAACATAATTATCTATTTGAGGAGTAGTAATCATATTATTATATGAATTTAATATATGTTGACCATTTATAAATGTTTCATACGCAAAAAATGGAGATCCATTAGCAGCTGCTGTCTTAGATAACATTTGTTGAATTGCATCTGAATATGTTGGCTTAGTTGGAACATAAGACATAGTTCCAACAGTGTTTACGTCACCAACTAAAAGTTTTCTTACATCACCAGAATTTAAATAACTGTGATAATCCTGTAATTGAGTTTCTGTTGAAGGAATGCCGATTTCTTCATATAATCTTTTAATAATATCTGATGCGGTTCCTTTTAAGATATGCTCTACTCTTCTCATTTTAGAAACAAGACCAAATGCAGATACGCATCTAATTTTATACGCTTGAATATCTGGCTTTGGTCTAGCATAAAGAGGAATATCAAGAATATACCAATCAGATTGAAGTTGAGTATAAGGAGAACTTATTTCTAATTGTTTTCTCAATCCAACTTGAATTTTTTCGTTTCCAGTAATATTTAACTCTTCAAATAAATTGGTACCATCAGCAATAGATATTTCAGCTATCATGGCTTGTTGAAAAATCGACTCAGTCACTTCAAATGTATCTACTAGCTGAGTAATATCCATTGTTTTTCCATTTGACGAATGTATTACTATCGTCATTTGAAAAGCACCAGGATTACCTGGAGTAGTCAAATCAGTTAGATGTAAATTAGCTTGCTTCATTGATTAATTAACTTTTTATATGCTTGAGCAAAATCGGCAATAAACTCGCGACGAAGTACTCTAATAAACATACGTTCGTCATTTTTATTTTCTTCATATTCTCTATTAGTTACTTCAAAAACAGAAGTTTCATCTTCAGAAAATATAATTCTAGGAATTTCTTGCCCATCAGAATTTTCATAATGATGAGGAGCATTATGCTCTTCTTCTAAAGTAAATCTATAAACATCTGTATTTACTAATGTATCTGAACTAGATTGGCCAGTTAAAGTAGTGTCACTAGCAAAAGTTCCATCTACATCAGTAACAATCATTAAATTTCTTGTACTATCTATCTCTTTAATAACTGCCGTAGATCCAGTCACATCACCAAGAACAGTTTCGCCAACTTCAAAAACATCTAATAATAAATGATTTTCTCCGGAGTTATAACCAGAATTGCGCATAGAGGAAATAACTTTATCAGGATATTTTAAAGAAATATAATCCTGCAAAACGTTATATTCTTTTGGCCAATAGTTATGGCCTTCGGCAAGATGCTCATTTAGTAAAAAGAAAGTCCAAAAATATTGATCGCTATCATATAATTTTTGAGAAACTTGATCAGGTCTTTCACCTTCTAAAATTGTATAATATTGGTATGCATTTGCGTCATCAACTGTATTATAAGCGCTTACATGACGAAATATATCTACAATTAATGTAGTTGTATCAGAATTTTTTTTAAACTTATAACCTGTTAATGGGAAATTTTTAAAAAAGTGTGGCATTATAATAGCCCCGCAATATCATTTTGAGTTAATACTCTTGTTTCTTGGAAAGTCATAGAAACATCAACCTCAGTTGGAGCCCCATCAGCAAAAGTTAAATGACTAGAAGAATTATATGTTGTTTGAAAATTAGTTAAATAAGATTCGTATATTTGAGGTAAGAATGGATTGCGTCTAGTAGATCCTCCTAAAACAAATTTTATTTTCCATTTAGCTGGATACGAAAGTATATAACCATTTGAAGTAGAAGCAGCATACATATATGTTCTAATAAAATTTTGCATTTGTTTAATAGTAATAGATTCTTCTTGAGATTCTGCGACTAATTTAAAATTAAATACAAAACTTCTAATATTCATATTTTGAAATGATGTAACAGTATTAGGATTTATTGCAATTGATTTTGACTTTTGGTATATATCGGAAACTCTATCAGCACCTGGAACCATACCAGCGCTTTGAATCATCTTACCCGCCATAATAGTTCTTAAGTCAGTATTTTGATTTGCGATGCTAGTCATATCTTCTAGTGTTGTTCTAATTGAATCTGAATTTAATCCACCAGAAATATTATTAGCAATTTGATTTCCGATGGGCCCCATGTCAAACGTAGAAAACCCTGCCCCGTCAGAAAATCCAATATTTGGCGGCGAATAAAGAGAGATAGAACCTAAGGAATCTCCATCTTTATCAATAGCCGTTAGCTGTAAATAATTTGATCCTGAATCTGATAAGTTCGAAGGATACGTGTAATTAGCCATTCGTTTATCCTAATAAATATGTTAAGAGTAGTTATGATTATTTATAAGGCAAATGACAAAGACTTACAAAGGCAAATATAGAATTAAAAAACCCGAAAAATATATGGGTGACCCAAAGAATGTTACATATCGTTCTCTTTGGGAAAGGCAAGCTTTTCGTTGGTGCGAAGAAAGAGATGACGTCATAGGGTGGTCATCAGAAGAAACAATAGTGCCATATGTTTGCCCAACGGATAAAAGAGCTCATAGATATTTTGTAGATCTAAAAATAAAATTTTCAAATGGCAGAATTGTTTTGGTTGAAATTAAACCAAAGAAACAAACTGTCCCTCCAAAAAAACCTTCCAGACAAACTAAAAAATATATTAATGAGGTTATGACATACGTAAAAAATGAAGCTAAATGGAAAGCAGCAACTAAATACGCTAAAAACAGAGGATATCACTTTGAAATTTGGACTGAAGATACTATGAAACAATTAGGAATGAAACTTCTTACTGGCTAGTATAAATAGTATTATGGCAGATTCATTTTTTACAGACCTCGCTGCAAAAGCTTTTCGTGCTGGTGTTACACCTCGCACCGATCAATCACGCCAGTGGTTTCGTAATGAGGTGAAAAATATAAAAGTAAATAGAAGATCTCTACTTAAAGATCCATCTCTTGAAAAAAGAAATAAAGCTCGAATTGGATCTATGTACATGTACTTCTATGATCCAAAGCATAGAGAAACATTACCATACTACGATGTGTTCCCATTAACCATTATGGTTGAACCAGTTCCTGGTGGTTTCTATGGATTAAATCTCCATTATCTTCCATTAGCTTTAAGAGCAAAATTATTCGATCAATTAGTCGATTTAACTAACAATAGAAAATACGACGAATCAACTCGATTCAAATTAAGATATGACTTATTGAAATCATCATCAAAGCTAAGACTTTTCAAACCATGTTTCAAACATTATCTCTATTCTCAAATTGAAGGTCGTGTTGCGATGGTTGATGCCCCTGCGTGGGAAATGGCTTTATTTCTACCAACAGAGCAATTTAGAAAATCTACAAAAACAGCGGTATGGAAAGATTCCCGCGGAAGTATAAGAGGTTAATATGTCTTTAGCAAATCCTGTAGATGGAATAGCAGCAGCAATAGGAGCAAGAAATGGCGCCGCACGAACTAATTATTTTGCTGTGACATTTAATGGACCTGCTTCATTAAATGGGACTAATAAAGTAGATCCTCTTATTATTAACGCTTTATGCGAATCTGCTACTTTACCTGGTCGGTCAATTTCCACGTTTGAGCATGGGACTACTCGTCAGGCAACTAAAAGACCATATTCATTTATTAATGATGATGTTGAATTAACGTTTTATGTAACTAATGATTTTTATATTAAAAATGTTTGGGACCAATGGACGCGTTCAGTAGTCGATGATACAACTGGTAAAGTTCAGTATAAAAAAGATTATGCTCATGATATTGTAATTTCCGTATTAGATTTAAATGCAGATACTGTTTATCAAACAACATTGCAAAATGCATTCCCTATTACAATCAATTCAATCCCATTGAGCAATTCTTCTGAAAACGAGTTAATGAAATTAACAGTAACTGTAACATATGACAATTATACTACAAAATCAAATAATTTCGGATTTGTATCTTCAATTGCTGACTTTAATAACGCCCTGCAAATTCCAGGACTTGGAATGACTAACTTTGCGTTCAATCCTTTTGGTGATATTCCTATTCAATTACAAATATCTACTTTAAATGATTTGAAGTTGGCAATGAAAGGATCTTTAGATAATGCTCTAGATTCTATTGTAAATAACATTAGAGGTGGAATTAAAGAAACAATTACGTCAGTCACTAGACCAATTACTAATTCAATTAATTCTGTAACAAGTACAGTTTATGGAGGATTTAATCAAATTGTTGGAACCCTTGCTGGTGGTATTAATGGTGTAATAAATAATGTGACAGGAAGTATAACAGGCGCGATTGCTGGAGCAATTAATGATCCGATTGCGCAAATTACGGGTAAAATCGCGGGTGGTATTACATCAGTGACTAGTAGAATTTCGTCCGGTGTACGCGGACTATTTGGATAATATTATAGGAGTATATAATGGCTTTACCAAGAATTGATTCACCAAAATATGAGCTTAGAATTCCGAGCAATGGTGAAGTAGTGGAATATAGACCATACCTCGTGAAGGAAGAAAAAATCCTCATGATGGCTATGGAAACAAAAGATCAGCAACAAATGATTCGTGCTTTGCGCGATGTAATTGCTGGTTGTACAGAAGGCAAGATTCAAGTTGATACTCTTGCTATGTTTGATTTAGAATATGTCTTCCTTAAGATCCGCGGCAAATCTGTCGGTGAAACTACTAAGGTTAATTTAAAATGTTCTGAATGTAAACATAAAAACGAAGTAGAAATTAACCTTGATGACATTGAAGTTCAAGGTGAAGTAAAGAAAAGCGCTAAGGTTGCTTTGACCGATAAGGTTGGTGTGGTACTTAAATATCCAACAGTAAAAGGGATTCAAAAGCAACTTGGTAAACAGGGTGGATCAGATTCTGAAATAACTATGGCCGCAGTAGCAAGTGCTATTGAATCCATTTACGACGAAAACGATGTTTACTCTACTGACGATGAAAAAGCTGAAGATGTAATTAACTTTTTAGATTCCTTGACATCATCTCAATTCAAAATGATTTCCGGATATTTTGAAGATATGCCAAGACTAAAACATGAAGTGAAATTTAATTGTGCAAGTTGCAAGACTGAAAATAGTCAGATCCTGGAGGGTCTTTCAAATTTTTTCTAGTGGCTCTCTCACATGACTCATTAGAGAATTATTATAAGACTAATTTTGCTTTAATGCAACACCATAAGTATTCTCTAACCGAGCTCGACTCGATGATGCCGTGGGAGAGAGAAATTTACGTTATGTTACTTAATCAGTTTATTGAAGAAGAAAATGAAAGAATAAAACAACGTAATAAGCGTGGATAACCAATATGGCAGAAGATCTAGGTCGCTCATTAGAGCAATTGACCGCTACAATTCAAGAGCAAAATAAAGAGTTAAAACAAAAAGACTCTTTAAATGACCTCGATAAAAGTATTACTGCTTTAGAAAAAAGTGGTACAGAGAACTCTGCCAAATTGAGGGAAACCTTAACACAAGTTCAAATATCTCTTGATAGTGCGTCTAATGAAGAGCAAATGGAATTAGCTCGAGAACAATTAGACGCACTTCAAGGATTAGCCGGAACTGAAGAAGAAAATCGAGAAAATGCCAGACGCCAAGAAGAAGCAAATGAATTTTTGTCTCAACTTGTATCTGGTATTGATGGATTAGCAGATGCTTATGATAAACAATTAGATGCTATGAAACCTTCTGGTGGTCTAATAGCTGGTCTTGGCGCTGCAGCATTATTGTTCATGGATCCTGAAACACTATTTGCTGGTGTTAGAGCTGCAATTGATGGTGTATTTGCTATTGTTGACTCAATTAAAATGTTCTTTGAAGGAGATTTTACTGGAGGATTCGAATTACTAAAAGAAAATATTGGTGTTGTTGGAGCAATTGTAGGAACATTTGCTGTTCTATTTGGTGGAACAATTATTCGTACAATTGGAAGTATGGTAAAAGCATTTAGCGGTCTTACAAAAGTTCTTGGTAAATTATTCTTACCATTTACAATTATTACTGGTTTAATTTCTTTTGTAACTGGATTTGTAGAGGGTTATGAAGAAGGCGGAGTACTTGGTGGAATAGAAGAAGGATTAAAATCTGCATTTGACACATTAATTGCTTGGCCGTTGGATCTTATAAAAGACGGTGTAGCATTTGTATTAGGCAAACTTGGATTTGAAGATGCTAAAGCTACACTAGAAGCGTTCTCATTCTCAGAACAAATCGATAAAATATTTACAGCGATTTTTGATGTAGTTGAAGGAGCTATTGATTGGGTCAAAACTTTATTCACAGATCCAGTCGCGGCATTACAACAAGCATGGAATGGCTTAGTTGGTGAAGGTGGATTAATTGATATAATCTATTCTCCAATCGATAAAGCAATTGCTTGGATCCAAGGTCTATTTGGCTGGGGAAATCCAGAAGAACCATTTAAACTTTCAACACTAGTAAAAGATGCTTTTACTTCCGCAAAAGATTGGATTGTAGGTCTATTCACATGGGGATCTGAAGCTGGTACTGGTGAAGATGGATCTTGGTCGCTATCAACATTTATTCCAAATGCATTTGTAGATGTAAAAAATTGGTTCTTAGAAAAACTTACATTTGGAGCAGAACTTGCAACTGAGGGTTGGACTAACTTAAAAGACTTTGCATCTTCTAAATTTACTGCTGTAAAAGAGTGGTTTACAGGTCTTTTCTCTTGGGCATCTGAAGGATTATCTGAAGGATGGACTAACCTTACTGATTTCGTAAAAGGTAAATGGACCGCAACTAAAGAATGGTTCACTGGAATGTTTAGTTGGTCTTCTGGTGAAGAAGATAAGGGTGTAATCCAACAACTGTTTGATTCTACTATTGAAAAAGTAAAATCATTCTTTACCGATCTATTTGATTTCTTGCCATCATTTGCAGAGATCAAAGCTTCACTTACTTCTATGTTACCCGAATGGATGAAGCCTGATTCTATTGAAGATCAAAGAGCAGAGTTGATAGATCAATTAGCA
>Ga0180120_10000072_pt1 | contig 45997 bp, 37 predicted proteins | sample CPBDNA_3_FD_129677 | JGI IMG/M metagenome (GOLD analysis project Ga0180120, IMG submission 129677) | Freshwater to marine salinity gradient microbial communities from Chesapeake Bay, USA - CPBay_Spr_31_0.2_DNA (version 2) (version 2) | ecosystem: Environmental > Aquatic > Marine > Coastal ... | reverse complement strand
TGTACTCTCGGGATTCACGGGCAAAGTCAGCCAGGCAGGTATGGGCATCGAAGTCAGCAGCACCTGCCCCCACCCGTTTGTAGTCATTATACTCGTTATGGGGCCACCCTGCGTTCAAGGTCGGAATCGACAGGGATTCATTGTTTCTGAGGTATAGATAGGGAGCCATATCCAGGGAGGAAAGAATGAAAAAGGCTTCTTCAAACCCGACATCCACCGGTCCATTACGAAATGGTTTACTGTAATCAACCCGCCAGGAATCATCTTTTCGATCCGGGCTCGCGGGAGGTTTTTTCAAAAGTTCCCAATCCGCCCCCAAATGCCATTTTCCCACCATACCCGTATGATATCCATTTTGCTGAAGGAAATTGGGCAGGTTGACCCGATTTGGATCCATTAGAGCTTGTGAACTGGCTTTGACCAGCACACCTCTTTTGAGACGACTCCTCCAGTTATAGCGACCTGTAAGAATTCCGTAGCGGGTGGGTGTGCAAACGGAAGAAGTCGTATGTGCATCAGTAAAGCGCATACCCTCCTTTGCCATTCGGTCCAGTGCGGGAGTCGGTACGAGTCCACCCATATGACTGGGTTCACCCAGGCCCATATCGTCGGCTAAGATAAGAATAATATTGGGAGTCTTACCGGCAAAACAGTTGATTACAGCCAACAGGAAGGAAAAGAGGATTAGATTTGTCTTCATAGATTTTTTAAGAGCATTCTTGTACTCTAAGAACAAATCAATTGAGTAATTTGTCCACCAAGAATTCGACCTGCGACGGGTATTTCAATTCAGCACCGGGGTATTTCAAATGTGCTTCCAACTCGAAAGCGTCCGTCTTTTCCTTCAGGGCAATGCCCAGGTTGACATGATGGATGATCCAGCCGCGTAATCGATTCCTGTCAGTAGGAGGCTTCGCTGATGGATCCATGCCGTAACTCATAAAGATGGGTGGATCATCCTCGGAAATAAGGGAAAGAGCAGAGTGCTGAGAAGCGATTCGGCTAGCCTCCTCAAGAGTACTGGCACCCCAGGTTGCCATACGTATTTTTTCGGGATCGACCAGTCCATCAAGAGGCCGAACAAATCCTTCCGCTTCGATTTTGGATCCCATGATATCGGTAATCATTTCTTTCCAGAATTCGGTTTTGTTCGTAGTCTGCCCACCGGTGGTAGCCACACAGGTCAACCGGGTGGATTCCCGCTTAATGGGATCCTTGCTCTTGGGTTTTGCCATGTCGTCGGAGTAGGCCAACCACATACAAATTTGAGCACCTGCCGAGCCACCGAAAGCGGCGACCCGGGACTTATCCAGATTCCATTCCTCGGCCTTGGAACGCATAAACTGCAAAGCACGCCTGGCATCATGGTGGGAAGTGGGCAACGGCGTGTCGATGGTCAGATATCGGTAATTAATCGACGCAACGGAGATACCAGCCTTTAAGAGCTGGCTCAAAATATCATTACTCAATTTTTCCTTACTGCCTGCACGAAAGCCTCCGCCATGGATATAGATCGCCAACGGGGTTGGCTTGTCGCTCTCCGCCAACCAGATGTCGAAAACATTACGCTCATCTTTACCGTATTTCACATTGGCATGAGTAGGTGTTCTTCGTTCTTTCCCTTGATTAGTCTTCTTGCCTTGCCCGTGGGATCCTTGCTTTTTGGCTCTAACTGTAGCAATACGAAAAACCACCCCCAACTCCTTTTCAGATAGATCCCCATCCCGATCTGAGTCCGACCTTGGGAATCGTTTAATGATCATCTTTTTCATCGCTGCTTTTTCAGCATCGGACAATTTACCGTCTCCATTTAGATCCGCCTGCGGTTTGATTTTCAGGATTTGATTGTCCAATGCACTCTCACTCGCAACGGAAGTACAAACCACTGCGGTTAAAAGGAGTGTTATCAAAAAGTGGAAATTTTTATTTTTCATAAGTTATTAAATTTATCTGCTAAGTAGTTTGAATATGGCGAGGAGTAAAACCGCAATCCGCGAGAAAGGAAGAGTGAGGAAGTGCTTACCCAAGGATAGTAGTTACTATTCAAAACGCGTTTAAAGCGAAAAAGTTTCACTTACATATTTCTGTCTAAGTAAAATTATTACGACCACTACCCTCTTTAATTAGCAAGAAAGAATAAGGAGAAACATTTTCCAGCCCAAAACGAAACCGGGCCAACTAACTTGGGATCAACGAAAAGTTCAGACGCACCAACTTATTAAAGAATCAAATTTTAAAATGCCTGCGCCTATCGGAACGATCTATAAATCACCATTTCCGTTTGGGTGAATTTGGTTATCTCAGCAGATGGTTGATATTATTGACTTAAAAGGGCTATTTTTGAAATGTAAATTTTCTTCTTCTTAAGAAGTAGTGTAATCCTAAAATTATCAATAACTAAGCAATAAGATGGGGCTAAAACTAGAGTCAGAAAAGTCGACCTGAATAAGTCTTATTTCTCTTTTCGTTTAAGTTTTTTATCCGAATAAAAAACTCCGATCACCCGGGTATCTTTTCCCTTTAATCCGGATCGGGAAAAATCACCCCCTGGATTTCCATCCTTATCCATCATATTGCAGGTCATCACATAGCGGTTGAGTTCAGGAATAAAAGCAATATCAGGATCCTGGATACGAAAATTATCCCAGTCATCCACTTCGTCTGAGCGGGGAGTAATCGCCAACCCTAAGTATTCAAAAGGCTCCATTAGACTCTTGGAGCGCCAGGCAGTTACCTTGTAAGGACTTCCCTGTGATTCCCGGTCACAAAAAATATAATAATTCCCCTGGATTTTAGCAATGGTCGCATCCCCCACCCCATACTTGTGTCCGCCATTGGGGTTTGGATCCACAGTCTTCGGGTTTACCATTTCCCAATCACCCAGACCGGTTCTGGAAGTAAAATGAGCGAGGCTGGTCCCGTCGGGCCCATGGGGAAAATGACCGTGCTCCCCAAACATATGAAAAAGTCCATTTTCATAAAAGATCCCAATATCATCGCATTTTTTATGCGGAAAGGAACCGGAGACTTTCCACTTACCACTGGATTTCTCGAGGGGACCCGAATAAGTATATACTTTCCCTCCTTCATAGATGTAGTACACGCCATCGACTTTTACGCCATCATCATATTCGTAGAAATTACCAATTTTGTACTGATCGGTAACCAGTTCCCAATCAGCACTGCTCCAGGAAAACTTTTTACTCCGCCATAAATGAGCATACTGCGGTGTATGACTAATGATCAGGTAGTAAGGATAATCCTGTTCCGGTTCCACAAATAAAACGGAATCATGATTATTTCCCTTGGTGCTTGTAAATACATTATCATCAACTGGGCGGTGCCATCCCACCCATGGATCTTTCACGGTGGAGTCCTTCTTTCCATAGACCCAAAAAGAGACAGACCCCATTACAAACAACCACCCACAAATTAAAATTCTACTATTTATATTCATCTTTTTTATTTCTATTGATTGAGTAAATCATAACAAAGGAACCAATATTTTATCCAAAAAAACAAGCTTGGAATAACAAATGGAAACTAAAAAATTAAATGGCTATTTATTGCTGTGGGCAAAAATCAGCAAGTAATTACAAATGGCTATTTCTTCAGGACAAGTTCAATTCCTTCATCGGTTATGTTGATCTTTCCTTGTTTATAGAGGCCACCAATTGCCTGCTTAAACACTTTCTTACTCACTTGAAATTCTTTCTTTATATCTTCAGGTGGACTCTTATCGCCAAATTCTGACTTCCCTCCAGAAATCTTAAGATGATTCAAAATTTTATCGAAAGTGGAATGAACATGCCTGCCTTTATCTGGCTGTAAGGAAACATCAATCCGACCATCTTCTCGAACACCCGTGATATACCCTTTGAGTTTCTGACCTTCTTCATACTTATCGTAAACCTGATTACTGTAAACCAATCCTGTATACTGATCATTGATTGCTACTTTGAAGCCTAAATCAGTTAAGGCGTAAATCTCAAGATCGACCTCCTCCCATCGAGCAAATTCATCCGGATCTACATGTTCAATTAAATGCTCAAAATTATCTTTCATTCTTTATTGATCATAACAACTTTTGAAGCTTTAGAAACATTGATTTTGATTTCTTTGTAATTCAGAATCCTGAGCAAACCGATCATCACAGACAGGCAAACATTAAGGTTAAAAGGCTAAAGCAAGCCTGTAGAATAATGATCTAATCGTGATCACACTTTGCCTGACGACAAAGCTTGAAATTACGGAAATGAGCAGAAGCCAAAAACAGACCACCAACAGAATTGAGAATAGTTGTGAGATTAAGAAAACTACCCGAACTTTGATGAGTGCAAGAAGTACAAATCCCGTTAGCATCAAATGAATGACCCGTATGAAATGAATATTGGTAAATTGCAATGAACAATATAAAAGCCAAACCAGTAATACTAAGTCCCGCTACTACCTTATCCTTGTGCTTACGACAGCCCATAAATACGGCAAGAGAAGTTGTGGGTACGACTAAAAAAACCATCCATAAGTGAAAGTTTTCGTGAACCCAAAAAGTGGTGGAAATAATCGGAAGCAAGGCAAGTAGAACCGGTGTAAGCAAACAGTGCACAGCACAGATTACCGACATACTGATCGCCAGTGAATCCAACCAACCATGTGTATGGCATTTTACTGTTTTTGAGGTACTATTCATTTCCAAGGTTCCCAACTATAGCTACTTATATTATCCTGTAAACATAGAATGCGATACGGACTAAAGTTTCTCTTTATTTACCTATCAAAACAAAAAGGGGTGACCCATCAATAAGGATGCGGAATGTACTTAAATACGACCCTTTACACTTACTCCGATTCTGAAATGAGATCCATCCTTTGTAGATTACTTCTTTCCGTTATTCGAAACTAGGTAAATTCTTCTGCTGTGCATGCTTTTGAATAAAGTCAGCGACTCTTATTGGATTTGGATGGTCAAAATGATGGCCTTTTACTCGAGGACCCTTTTCGATCTCGATGACCTCGATAGCCCCCCCAAAACTCCTATATCTTTCAGCTAGAATCAGGGTATTCTCGCTCGGTGGAACGATACGATCATTCATCGTAACAATATGCAGTAGTGGTATTTTGGCCTTGGCAATGGGTGCCAGAACATCAATTGGATTCTTTCGGTATGCAAGAGCCTGCACTTCAGTAAACCCGTACTGCTTCAAGAGGTTCTGCCATGTCTTCTGATCACCAATTCCGCGGCCCTGACCCAAAGGCCAACTCTTGAAATCGCATACAGGAACATCCGCATATATACAAGCCACTCGATCAGGGTGCCTTGCTGCCCAGCGGTATACAAAGAGACCCCCGCGACTGACGGCTTCTAGAGCCACTTTACTGGCTAAACCATGCTGCTGAGTCATGGTTTCATAAAATTCGTCCCAGTGCTTCATCGCATGAGGGGATCCTAGCATACCATTGGTATTTATGTATGCTATGTGAAAACCGCGATCAAGAAGAAGAACGTCTGCCTCAGAGTGATAACCGGGAAACCTTGCTCGCCAAACCCAAAATTTCTCAGATGCTGGTTTTCTAGGAACCACAACATAGCACGCTTTTTCACCCACCTTGAAATCAAAACGCTGATAATCTTTCCATAAGGAAGGTTTCCCTTTCCAATTATTTGCAAAAGTTAAAACCCCATGCGAGTGGAGTAAAATCATCAACGAGATTATTCTTAATATACTCAATTTTTTTCTTATTTTTATATTCTCAATCACAGCATTCCCCGATTCAACACTTCAGACCACCGTTGAAGTAATTCAGGCATGTCTTGCTAATTTAGTCATGGTTCTCACTACCCAAAATGTTTGCGTTCATCCATATTTTTCCGCTTCGCCGAGAACCTCATTGTAGGCATTTAAGGATATCAGTCCTTCTTGTGTCCTTTGAATCCCAGCGATGCATTGATAACTTTGCCCAATCGAACAGGTGCGTGAGCCTTCTTTGCATAGGTAGTCACCTTCTTGATAATATCGGGAAATTGGGTAGCTACATCGTGGAGCTCTTCAATATCCTTACTCAAATCATAAAGCTCAAATGGCAGATTTTTATTGGGTCTGATCGCTTTCCAATCATTCATGCGAAGGGCAATACTCTTCTTGTTTTCCCAATATAGATACTCATGATTATTTTGTTTTCGGCCGGTAGTCTTCGTGCCGAGTAAGGTAGGTAAGATTGAAATACCATCGGTATCCTTTCGTGGTCTTGCATTAGCAATTTCTGCGAGTGTTGGCATGACATCCGGAAAATAGCCCAAGTGTTCGGAAACAGTGCCTGCTTTTATTTTGCCCGGCCATCGAGCAATAAAAGGAACCCTGATTCCGCCTTCATAAAAATCGCCCTTCCCTCCCCGGAAACGTTGACCCGTCTCTGGATTAAGGTTTGGAGCCAGAAAGCCGTGGGGATGTTTATCACTTTTAAAATAGGTCTTCCCGCCGTTATCACCGGAAATGAAAACAATGGTATCATCATCGATCCTCAATTTTTTCAGCAAGTCCATGATCTCGCCAATTTGCCGGTCCACCATTTCCACCATGGCAGCATACATTTGGGCATCATGAGTCCCCTTTTGATTTGCGGCATCCCATTTCCTGTCTTTGTACTTTTCCCATGCGGGTTCATTGTCAGGCATTGTCCAGAAACCATGAGGGGGCGTCCATGGAAGATAAGCAAAGAAGGGGCGATCTTTGTTCTCACGGATAAAGTCCAGACTGTCCTTAAAGATCAGGGAATGTGAAAAGGTTTCGCCCTTAAGAAAGTCTCCAGTATTCCCTGCGAGTGGTTCCTTCTTACTGTTGCGAATGAGATACCTTGGATAAAAGGTATGGGCGTGAGTCTGATTGTAATAACCAAAGAAGACATCAAAGCCATGCTTCTCGGGTACACCTGTCGTACCTACATCGCCAAGCCCCCACTTGCCGAAACCACCAGTTGCATAGCCGGCGTCCTTGAGCATGCTGCCAATGGTCACCTCATCCGCACGCAAACAACCGGGTCCGCGAACGGTCGTATGGCCGGTATGCTGGCCAGTTATGAGCGTGCTACGCGTGGGGGCGCAGACACTGGCTCCAGCCAGAAACTGGGTAAATCGAACCCCTTCGGATGCCACCTTATCGATATTTGGCGTATCCAATATAGGGTGCCCCATGACCGATGATTCAAAATAACCCCATTCATCCAGCATGAAGTATATGATATTTGGTTTATTATTGTTAGTAATTGGAAGAGGAATATTGGTACTCTTGGGAAGAGCATTCAAGTTCACCCTCAAACCATGCTTTTCCAACAAAGGTTTTAAGGCCTTAGCCCAAACAAGATACCCCTGCTCATTGAAGTGTAGTAAGTCCTTGTTATAAAATGTTTTATCCTGCTGACCTTTTTCAGTTGTGAAAAAGGGATTCAAATCAAAATGAGATACATATTCACCATCTGCAAGTTGTGGCAACATGGCATTGACCGACTTTGCTCTCTCAAAGGCAGGGCCCGCCTTTCTTGGAAAGATAGAGAAGATCACGATTTTCGACTTAGGCAGGCGAGCTCGCACTTCGTTTACAATGGCCTGGATTCCTTCAAAGACATCCTGCGGTTTGTCCGGTGGATACGCTTTTTTGTTCTCGTGGATGTTGTTGGTACCGATCATCAGGGTCACAATCTTTGGAGAAATTCCATCAAGTGCCCCATTTTCAATGCGCCAGAGAACATTCTGCGTGCGATCACCGGGAAAACCAAGGTTGAGCAGATTACTCCCTTTAAATACACTTGGGTATTTACTCCATGAATGAGTAATCGAGTCACCTATCATCACAAAATCGATCTTGCCGATTTTTGCCTCCCTGAGTTTCTCTTGGTGCAACTTTGGCATGAACTTTTTTAACGAGGAAGGTTCGGCAATCACCGTTGAGGGCTTTTCGCCAAATGCTGCGGAAGACATCCAGAACGATAGAAATAATACGGTAAGGAGGAGGGAGTTCTTTATATTCATGACAGTTTTTTTAATAACTGGTTTGTAGGAGTTAGAGGGAAGTTCAAGCTGATAGGGAATAACTCAAAAGCGACTTTTTAGGACAACAGGGTTTTGGGTAAAAATAATCAAGATTTAAGGGTACATACAGATTGCCTTTATTGCCGCGTAGACCAGCTATTGCATGGGATTCATGTAATCAAAAAGAAATTTAGTTTTGCAAGAAAGACTCAAATCGATATCTCAAAAACCGTCTCTGTTATTGCTCAAATGAAATTGGATAGGTAGGCATTCCCCATACCCGGCCCGATTCAGGATTTTATTTTTCATGCTTCAGTATTTCAGCAATTTTGGGTCGGGTTGCTTCTATTCGCTGGTAATCGAGCTTTAAGCCGGCTGTCCCCAGTATTCCCTGCAGCAGGTCGTAAACTGGTTTTATCTCATCAAATGGTCCGGCTACGGAATCAAGTGCGGTTGCTCCAGCGTTATTTTTTGCACCACGCTCCGCCCCTTTTCCCAACAAAGCTTTTACAATTTCAGTTCGGCAGAAAAATGCGGCGGTAATCAGTGCGGTGGAACCTTCATTGTTCTGAACTTCAAGATCAGCACCATTCTCAATTAGCATGAGCGCCGCTTCCGTTTGTCCAAAAGTGGCCGCAGCAATTAGTGCAGTGGAGCCACTTTTCGGGTCCGGTTCATCCAATTTTGTGCCAGTGGAAATATGCTGCTGGATAATTTCCACTTTTCCTTTCAGTACCGCATCCATTAGAGATATCTCGGGCTTGGTGGTACCTTCCATTGGGTTATTTCCGCATCCAGTGAGCGTAAAAAAAATGACTACTGTCATTATAAAATATTTTGTCATACTATGCTTTGTTTAAATCATTAAGTTTAAATTTTTTCTTATAAAATAAAATTACAGCAAAGTCACATCCCATGCTAGCTTTGAATAATCCGTCTTATTCATTTACTTCTAGCCGAGTGGTGGTAGCTAAATTTCGGGACTCCCTTGAAGTAAACTTATAATGGAGAGCTTTATATTCACTCTAAGTTATCACAAGGTAAAGAAGTTTTCTTTGACATGATTGTCTTGGCATTTTTTGGCATATGAATTTGAATACTCATCGTCTTCGCTTGCTTTAGGCCTTCAAAACAATCTGGATACGATCACCGTGTTGCTTGTGTTTTGGTTTGATGCAGTGCAATTCCAAGTTGGCAGACCTTACAGTGAGCTTCATATCGACCCAACCATGGGCATGGCCTTTTCCGAAATAGTAACTGACTGCGGGTTGATTAATGAGATGGAGATGGTCCTGCTGATCATGCTGCCATTCATGCGTGTGGCCATAGAAATAGGCCCTTGCATGCTTGTGTACGGCAAGTAGTCTCAAAAGAGAAGAACCATCTCGCATGCCCTTGATCGGACGCACCCCAAGATTGGGATACGGGTTGAAGTGACCAAAAATAAGGGCGGGCTTATCTGTCCTCTCGTCGAGTTCTTGGGCAAGCCAGTTCAACTGTTTCTCCCCCAGGATTCCCTTTCTTCCGGAATCCAATAGGAAAAAATTAGCGTGGGGCAGTTCAATCACATCCGCATGAATCCCCATCTGTTCCTTCTTCAGGAAAGGGAGTAATTTCCACAAATTCTCCCGTTTGTCGTGATTGCCAATCGTCACGTGAACGGTGATGCCCGCAACACGAATTGGCTCAAGAAGCCTCAAGAGCTCTTTGTACTCGGCTTCCGTTCCTCTGCTCATGGCACAGTCGCCATTGATGATAAGGTTAGCCGGTCTTGGATTGAGTGCTAAGATCTCCCTTGCTGATTGGGCAAGGCTATCCGCCATGTTTACCCACTCGTGTTCCTCTTCTTTGACGGGAGAGCCCGGCCATTTTGTGCCGGGGTAGGAACGATTGGGGTTGTCGCTGATGTGAGTATCCGCAAGCAAAGCAATACGATTTTGATCAAATCGAACGGATTTACTATCCGCTGCTACAAAAGAAGGTGCTGTAATCGATACACCGCTCAGTACGAATGAGCCTTTAATAAAATCACGACGGGCGATCGGTGGAAGAATGATTGGCATTTTAAACTCTGCTTAACGACTTGTTTCGATAGGAACTTCAAACCAATCCGACAGGGTCTTGCTGAGCCAGACTACGGATTCACGACTGGGTGTCTTAGAATCAAGTTTATGCTTCTTTTTACCAACAACCCAAAGAGTGTACCAATTGGAACTGCCTCCGCCACCCTTACTACTCACTCTTTTTACATGCATCTTGAAACTTTTGATTTCTTGAGACCCGATAAACTTTTTGGAGGAAAAACATAAAAATTGCTTTTTGATCTCAAGACCCCCTTTGGGCGCGGTGAAGAAAGTCGAACCGAACATAGCCCAAAGTATTTCGCGACCAAAATAGAGAAGAAAACTAATTCCAATCAATAATGCTCCCGCGACCACCATGCCTGCTTCTTCGAAGGGTCGTTCAAAAAGTTTCGACCAACCTCGTATCCCGAAATACAATGGAACTCCACTAAAAACACCTGCGAATATAGAGTATATAATGGCCGCAATTATTCTCGTGCTTACATCCTGTGAACCGTAGGAAATGATATGGGTGTCGGGCTCCGGGGATGGGATGATCTCAATTGAGTCCGTGATCTTATGCGGTGAATCAAAACCCTTTCGTGGAAATCCTGGCAATGGGTCATTCATACAAAACTTACATTTTACCTCTTCTCATGCTCTCCCATACCAAGGCGATAATATCCTCTTTGCAATACTCGATCATAACGAAGTCACCTTTATGATACCGAACCTGCTTGAACGAATGACCACAAATCCTTTCGGCTATTTTCTGCTGCTCAACTTCATGTCCCATTTATTAGCGGCTCTTTTCTCGTATATAGGATAGGCATCCTTATTCGGAAGAGCGCGGACAACAGCCTGAAACTTTTGTAAAACTTTTTTGTACTCTTTGGGGTTACCCTCAAGTAGATTTACTTTTTCCCACGGATCCCTCTGGAGGTCGTATAGCCGGACTATATTCTTTTTGGTAGAGACCCAGACCTTATAATGTTTATCCCGAATGACACGCTCACCAAATACTTCGCTACCTCGCACCCCATCCTTGGTCAATCGTCCGACACCGCCACCAAGGGACATAATCCACTTGCGTTTGGCCCCCTTTTCTTCACCTAAAATCAAGGATGCAATCGAAACTCCATCGGTCACGAATCCCTTGGGAATCTCGCCACCGCCGAGCTCCAAAAAAGTGGGAAGTATATCTGAAAAGTCGGTCAGTGCGTCTGTCTCGACACCCTCTGGAACCATTCCCGGACAATTGACAATGAAGGGAGTACAAACTCCGGCTTCATTTAGTTCCCCCTTCGCTCCCGGGACAGTTACCCCGTTTCGCGTGGCGGTGAAGCCGACACGACCGCCAGTCGTGCCATTGTCAGTGGTAAAGATCACAATAGTCCGATCACGAATTTCCAAATCTTCGAGTGACTTTATCAATTTACCCACCATCTTGTCCGCGTATCGAACCATGGCTTTGTGTCTATCTAGGCGACTCTTTACCCTGGGCTCATCCGGAGTGGTAACCCAAGGTCGATGAACGAGAGCCATCGGGTAATAGAGGCACATGGGCTCCTTCTTATGTTTACCCATAAAGTTAATAAGAGAGTCAGTATATATATCCGGTCCGAATTTTCCGGCATAGGTCTTACTGCCCTCGGGCGTGTTGACATAAGCGTCATAAAAACGTGTCTCACTCGGTTCGTTTCCAGTCTCACTACCCGTCCACATCGCCCAGTCATCGAATCCATGTTTCTTCATGGCCTGTGGTTCGACTCGAAAGTCATTGATCTGCCACTTTCCTGCTGCATAGGTTGCATAACCAAGATTCTTCATCAATCGAGCAAAGGTGGTATTTTCCTTTTTCTTCCAGTCAAAGTAGGCCACCCCCCATCGTGGAACATCCCAATGATTAACATAACCGTTTCGCCATGGGTACTTACCCGTCAATAAGGTCGTGCGAGATGAGGTACACGAAGGCATGGAGTACGCATTATTAAATGTCATCCCCTCCGCCGCGAGATTATCAATATTTGGAGTCTTGATAACATCTGAACCATAACAGCTTAGCCATTCCTTTCCGAGATCATCCACCATAATAAAAAGGATGTTGGGTTTTACGCTGATTTTTTCAACCGCCCCGAGCTGAACGGAGACACCGAAACAAACGCATAATAACAAGATCGATATCTGTATTCTAAGCAAAAATATATCGGATATAAGACAACGTATGAATTTTTTCATAATGAATCAATACAAGGTTAGGAAAGTCGCTTTGCAATAAAGGATAATCTTAAACTGGAATTAAAGTAAGCCACTTTCATAATAGATTGGGGCATTGATTTAATATTTTGCATTCCAGATTTTCCGAGCTTACATGTTTAAGCATTACTTCAGTTTTCGAGGGAAGACGAGTTCTGCCCAAACAGGCTTGTGGTCAGACAAAGGTTTTTTCAATTCAATGATGCCTCCATCGATTACCTTGGTGCGGGGAAGGTTATTGTAGAAAATATGATCAATCACTCCTGCGTTCGGTTGTTCAGGCTTCAATGCATTATAGGTAAATTCCTTAGAGACATCGACCTTCAGATCTTTCCAGGTAGGTTTATACCCTGATGCCTCAAGCATATTCATGGCAGTATCGCCCATGTTGTTATTAAAATCCCCGAGCACAATAACGCGGCTTGTCTTTTCTTTGGGCAAGACCTGCTTGGCTAACCGGTAGGCATGTCCCGTTTTATCACTGTCTTTCGAACGGCAAATATGCAGGGAATACAATGCGACCGGGACACCATCAATCTTGGTGGTCGCACTCACAACCGAAGCAGGATTCCAGGAACGCCTACGCTCAACACTCAGTTCATGCTCGACCGTATCCTGCAGTGGAGTCCGACTTAAAATCGATTTATACTTATCCCTGTGGTTTGCCGAAGAAATCTTGCCAACATAACTATAGCTCATGCCCAGAACCTTACCCACCCGTGCCGTCCAGTCTCCATCTGGAACTTCATTGAACCCAATCATATCGAGCTTGTAGGGTTTGAACATCTTACCAACCTGTTCAGGGGTGGTACTTCTCCCGAACTCAACATTGTAAGCGGCAACCCGAATGAGAATGGATCCTTTGGATTCGTTTGCAAAGACTGTTCCTACTACGAGTAAACCCCATAAGGCTATGCCGGCGAGAATAGGTGTTTTTTTCAAAAGGTTCATTTTTTCTTTTTCTTCTTTTCATTGTGAATCTGTTGGATCCATGCGATCGCTGCTGTTGCCACAAGCTGATGGCCACCATCAAAAATGGTGACCGTTGCATGACCTGACTTTCTGGTAAAGAGGGGTTGCTTCTCGCCGTAGCTTGGATCTGGAAGGGCGGCTTGCAGATTCGGAGGTACTTTTCTCTTCTTCACGAAGTAGGCAATATCCTTATCCGATATCCGGTCTTTAGCTTCCGCCAGTTCATTAAACGCAAGGAGTGAATGGCTGATGGGGACGATATTCTCCTTAATTCCTGCGTTTAGATGCAGTCTCGTCCCCTTCGCATTGCTCAGAAAAGTGATCGGTGATCGCTTTGCATACTCCGCATCAACCGCAGGACTGTCACCCGGAGCTCCCCCGCATGATTGTTCCAATGCTTCGACATGCTTTCCCTGTGCATGCCATGCTGCCAAGTCCGAGATTGGCACCCAGGCAGAAACCCCAGCCCATAAGTCAGGATGGTGGCCAGCCATTACTAAAGCAGTATAGCCTCCTCCGGAAGTACCAATAAGATAGATGGCGGAGCTATCGATTTGGGTCGCTCCCTTGGCGTACTCGACGGCACTTACAATATCTGCAACAACCAATTCTGAACCGGTGGCTTCAGGTCGATTGTTGGGGCCTCGGAAGTCTGGATGAATATACGCCCACCCATGTTTGATGCACCATTGTTCAATGGCTTTGTGGTATTTCTGTTTGTAGTTTCCGGACCAGGTATGAAGAGCCACGATCAAAGGTACGGGCTCTTTGGATACGGGAGCATAAAACATCGCGGGTTGCTCGGAATGATCTGCCGAGCTTTGGTACTTAATTTCTTTTGCTTTTGAGCCATATACGGCGGTGGATAACACCATCACCCACAGAAAGATTAGGTTTCTCATAGATTCTTCTTTTTATTCATGGTTAAGTATGGGCGGATGTAGCTTGCCGGTTTTTAAGGATGGTGCACCTGAAGCTATTTAGCATTAGTTAGTTCAAATGAAGCCAACATGGGGCAGTGTTCTGAGGGGGTAAGGAGAGACGGCTTTTAAATCAAGCTTATTACTTGCATCAAATTGCCGGCTATTTGGCTTCAATGATAAAGTCACTGCGGTCATACGCGATGTTGAGTGCCTCGAGGATTTGGGCGTGCTTCTCAAGGCGACGCTGAAAGGATTCCCAGTTTTTTCTTTTCTCATCTGTCCAGGCAACTTCGGCAACCGAGATCAGGCGAGGAAAAACCTTCCTATCTAGGCGATCCATTCGAATATCCTCCGTCCATACGGGAGCTTCCACACCAATAACGCGGGCCCGTTCTTCCAGAGTTAGACTGCCAGGAACAGGTTCGAATGCATAGATCGACTTTGCGGACACCAGGCGGCTTCGATACCTTCTGTTATGCTTGTTCAATTCTTCTGCGTTGGCATTGTTGGCGGGATAATCGAGGTAGATCTTCCGATTATAGGAGTTGATGACCTCTCTGCCTGCACGAATCCCTTGCAACGCTTCTGATGGTTTGTTCCAAGCCTGAACGATTTGTCCCTCAGGAACGCCCCCTTGAATATGTTCTGCCCATGCGATCGAGCGGATGCCGCGTTTGCGAAGTCGTTCGCTGACTTCATTCAAAAACCAGTTCTGCAAGTGGTGCTCATCTTCGAGCTTCAGTTTGTCCCTTAGTGCGACACAATGGGTGCATTTCTCCCAGTTGCCATGAGGGCGTTCGTCGCCCCCGACATGAAACAGCCCATCAGTGAAGATCGTTTGCAGTTCGTCAAACACCTCCATGATAAAGGGGATGGTGGTCTCGTGCTTGCCCGCGCAGATCGCCCTTCTGCCCGCGGCACTTGAAAAGGAACGCATTCCGGGCTCGCCCATTTTGAGCGGGGCGCCGTCATTGCAGCCATATTCAGGGTAGGCCATCAACAGCGCGTTGACATGCCCGGGGATGTCGAACTCCGGAACGACCTTGATGTAGCGTTCGTGTGCATATGCCACGATTTCCCGCATCTGCTCCTGCGTGTAGTATCCATTGAGTTCTTCGTCTTTTGAACGGTCGCCGGGGTAGCCACCGATGCTGGTGAGTTTGGGATACTTCTTGATCTCGGCACGCCATGCCTCGTCTTCGGTCAGGTGCCAGTGGAAGACGTTCATTTTGTAGAGCGCCATGAGGTCGATGTATTGCTTGAGCTTGTCGATCGTCTGTATGTGCCGACAGCTATCCAGCATGAACCCGCGCCATTTGAAGCGGGGTGCATCTTCGATCTTCACGAAGCCGATACGCAGATCAGAGAAGGCATTGCGATGCACCGCATCGTCCTGATGAAAGATGGCGGCAGGCAGCATCTGTTTCAGCGACTGCAAGCCATAGAACACACCCTGCGCATCCGCGCCGATGATGCGAATGCCCTTCTGATCGACACTGAGACGATAGGCGCCAGCCACCTTATTTTCAAACATATCGGGAGCCACGCGGAGCTTGACCCCGGATTCCCCGGCTTTTCCTTCACCGCCTACGGCGACCTCCAGCCCTGCGCCTTTACGCAGGAACACCGCAAAGCGCTCAGCATTGGCTTGGAGCTGATCCTCCAATGAGGTTCCACCGGTGATGCTAATTCGTATCTGCTGCTGCAGTGGGTAAAAGCCCTCGTGGAGCTCCAGAGATTTGCACCTGGGAATGATGGATTCACGCTCTGATTCCGGAGCCGTAGCCGCGTCGGCCGTCGTCTCCGGCAGATCCAGTTCCTTCGATAGTGAGGTGCTACAGGTAGCTATAAGAACTAGGGCGATCAATTGATGTATTAGTTTTTTCAAGTTATTCTCCGTTGTTTTCGATATAATATTTTGTTGAGGCGCGGCTATTTGGCGGCGCCTGCATTCGGCTTATTCGCCAACCTTCTCCGGTTTAAAGGGGATCAACACGTCACTTTTCCAGGGTTGGCGACCGCCTTTAAAGCATCTCTTATTCATGCCCCAAAATCTGCTCTCTTCAGGATATTTCTGCCATTGTTCCAATACGTCATTAAAAGCAGCCGTTGCTTCTTCATATTCTAGCTGCTTGGCAGCCGCTTTGTCTTTTTTAAGGTCTTGCCCGCGCCACCACATCTCGCGGTATTTAAAAAACAAATTTAAATAGAGCTGCGTTTTTTCAAGGCCTTCCTTGAGCACCTGATACTCTTCCTTAGATGGCACTTTGCTTGCATCGACTCGGGCAAATGCATCATCCATTTTTGCTATGTATTCACGAGCGACCTGATTCCGCTCCAGGATGTGACTTAAGGGCAGTTTCTTAGACATCTTCCCGATCCGGCCTTTATTGATATTTACAATGGTCGCCCATTTGAAATTCGTCGGGTGCTTAGAAAATTCATTTTTTCCACCCAGGTAAAGTTCACGGAACGCCGCCTGGCTGTTCATGAGCATTTCAGCAACAGCTGCTGCGTTTTCCTTTCCGAAATGTATGGCGCCCCAGTCGCGGGCAACTTGTTCCGCTGTTAAATTCACATCCCATGTGAGGCGCGCGACGAGGTAGGCATTCATCTGCCCGGGGGTAAAGCCACGGCTATACATCCTGAAGTTGTTCCAGGGGCCGGCCATATCGATGAAAAACGCCTCTTGCGACTTTAACTGACCGTTGGGCAAATAGCCGGGGTGACCGTCGCCCCAGATACACCCCGGTGCCCAAGCACCCCAGGCCTGAATGCCGATGACTCCATTCTCTTTGGCGATCCGGGTCTCTTCGGCAAAGCGCTGCTGGTAGCAGAGTAAACGCGACCACCCGTAGTACTCCGGAAAAACATCAAAGGTCATGGTGAGCGGACGCTTTTTGCCCAGACCGTCCTCGATGGCATCGGTGAGCGGAAAATTGAGCCAGAAATCATCGCCGGTATGCTTGATTTCAAACTGGGCATCCTCGGGCGTATTGGCAATCACCTGATCCGAATCTTTCGCGCCATACGCAATCATCCAGGACCGGAAAATGACCTTCTTGCCAACTTGTTTCCCGGCATTGTGGTACATCGTCATCATTTGTCCGGCGCCAGCTTTGTCGTACTTTGCCCAAGGCTTCACCGATTTGTATCCCGAGCGTGGCAGCGACTCGGTGGCGGTAATCACGAGCCCGTCGAGAGGGACCACTTCAAACAGCTCTTTGACTTTGGATTCGATGATGGTTTTCATATCCGGATTCTTAAGATCCAGTTGGTATAATTCACCCAATTTCGGCGGGTATTGAAACTCATACACCTGCATGAATACATCGATGTGGCGATCGTGGGCGTAATCGATGATATCTTTCAGATGTTTGGCAAACTGCTTTGCCTTGAGATGGTGGACGTCGTCCTTGCCATAGACTTCCTTATCCAGGTACTTGTAGGTGATGTAGTCCTCAAAATTCACATGCAGGATGGTGAAGGTGTTGAATCCAAGCTTCGCGACCTGGTCGATCAGTTTTTTGAGCTCGGCCTTTTCCTTTTCGAACCGTTCATGATTGACCCACGGCTCTTCAAACAGGTGGTAGCCGACCGACGGCAAGTCAAACAACTGCCCCAGCTCGGTATACATCCGCATGGAAAATTCGGGAGCCATTTCCATGCTGATCTCCCAAAGGTTTTTTCCCAGCTGAAGCTGCTCGGCTAATTTGAAAAGACCGTACATTCCGCCTCGTCGATCCCCTTCAATGTTAAGGACGTTTGCGGCATTCTCTTTTGCCTGGGAAATCAGGTAGGCTTCATCCTTCAAGGGGGAGGAATCTATCGTTTTTTCCTTCCTAAAATTACCCACCATAATCCTGTTTCCATCGGGCAAGGGCTCGTCTGCTTTCAGGTAATGGATGGTCGGCTGATAGCGTTTCGTTTCCAATACGGATTCTAATTCTTTCAGGGCAAGATCATATCCGGCATCCGCCTCCAGTTGCACCGGGAGCAGGATGGATACCTTGTTTTCAGCCTGCACAAGGCTGGTCAGTGACAGCGTGGCGATCACGCATAATATTTTGACGAAGTGTGGTCTATTCATGTTTATTTTTCCTTTAAGTATAATTTATTGATGAGCGCCTATTTGCTGCCGTTTACGGCATCGCTGGGCTGTCCTAACTCTATTTTTCTGCATGTGGTCTTTTTTATCAGCCAACGGCGTACTCGCGTCCCGCTTAGCGGGGTGTACTGATTCCGACTTTTTCAGTGCCGACTACTCTATTTCTTTGGGTTGTTCTTCTCATCGAAGAAACCTGTGATTGATGCAGAGGTGTAACAAATGTCGCCAATGCAGCCGCGAGCACTCCGATAGCACTCATCGTGCGAATGGTTTTTTTCATCATGTTGAATGCCTCTATTTAAAAATAATTAGTGAGTGTAACAGTGAGGTTTTGACTTACTTGCTTAGCGTGAAGGTCGCCACCACGGCGCGGTGGTCGGAGGGATAAGGCGCAACGACAATATCGGCCTTCTCTTCGTTTTCACCGACGATCTTGGCGTCGGTCACTTGTAGGCCATTGCCCCTGAAATACACAAAGTCGATACGGTCAGGGTGGCTCCTCGGATCATCGTCCTTGTAGGCTGGTGACCAGGTGAAGCCCGGCTTGGCCATCTCGTCGGGATAGATCGTACGATAGGCATCGGTAAAGCCGGCTTTGGCGAACACCTTAGATGTGGGGAATTCCACCTTCATGGGGTGGCGACCGGACTTGGCGGCTGCTTCGGTCCAGTCCATGTGTGAGGGTTCGTTAAAATCGCCTACCACGAAAACAGGAACATTTTTATCGATGCCCCGCATCATATGGAAGAGTCTTTTGAGGGTGGTACCGTGTGTGCGCGCTTTTTGGGCTCCTTCAATCGCCTCGGCTTCTGTCTTGATGAAGGGAGTATCCCTGTGTCCCTTAAACTTTGGCCGAATGCCCATAAGCTGGTAGGGCTGATATGGATTGGATGATAGGTGCAGGTTGAAGATGTAGGCTTCCTGCCCTGAAGGCAGCTTGACCTTGATGCCATATCTCTTCTCCTCGACAATCTCATAACGCGTTAAGATGTTGTCGTAGCGATTAAAGCCCAGCAACTTTGCCAACTTCTCCGCATTCTTAGGGTCAGATCTTGTATTGAGCTCCTGCAGGCCGACCACATCTGCCTTGGCATCCTGAATCACCTTCGCGGTTTGGGACAAGGGTTGCTTACGTCCCAAGCCACCCTTATAGACATTATAGGTCATCACCTTGATGCTGGTCTCTTTGCCTTGTGCATGCAGGGGCGTGACTAAAGACGTCCCGACAGCGGCGAGCACTCCAATAGCACTCATTGTGCGAATGGTTTTCTTCATCTTATCTGATTCTCCTGTTTTAGTTTTAAGTCCGTTTAATTGTGGGGCGTTGGGTTACTTGGCCAGCGTGAACGTCGTAACCACGGCACGATGGTCAGAGGGATAGGGCGAAACGACGATGTCGGCATGTTCTTTATCTTCGCCGATAATTTTTGAGTCGTTGACTTTGACGCCCTTGCCTTTGAAATAAACGAAATCAATACGCATAAGGTGATGATCGAGATGTGCAGGTTCATACACAGGAGACCAGGTGAGACCAGGCTTGGCGACCTCGTCGGGATGGATAGTGCGATACGAGTCGGTGAAGCCGGCCTCGGCCATCATCAAGGAAGTGGGGAACGCAACCTTCATGGGGTGAAGAACCGCCTTGGCCGCCGCTTCGGTCCAGTCCAGGTGGGATGGTTCATTGAAATCCCCCACGACAAAAATAGGTGCCTCGGTAACAGCGAAACTTTTGATGAGCTTAAGGAGGCGGGAAATGTATTTACCTCGTGTTTTCTTGGCACCGGCAATCGCTTCTTCTTCGGTATCAATTTTGGGATAACTGCGGTAACCACCCGTAAGGCCCATTAATTGGTAAGCCTGATTGGGTCCGCTGGGAAGATGAGCGTTGAAGGCATAGGCATGCTGCCCTGAAGGTAGTTTGACCTTGATTCCATCCCACGGTCTTTTACCCATACCCTTGACATGCTCGACAATTTCATAACGCGTCAGGAAGGGCCCGCCATGATTCCAGCCCAAGAGCTTCGCCAACTCAGGTACATTTGCTCCGATCTCCTGCAGACCCACGATATCTGCCTTCGCCAGCTCGATCATCTTGGCTGACTGAGACAAGGGTTGCCCAAAATAGGTGCCGCCACGGCAGGCATTGTAAGTCATGACTCTTACGGTGAATTCTTCGCCGGGCTTTTGGAGTTCTGCGTTCAGGGGCGTAACAAATGTCGCCAATGCAGCGAGCAGCATTCCTACAGTGGTAATGGTAAGTATTGTTTTTTTGATCATATTTAATGGTTACACATTAATGGTTTCAGTCAGTCTACTTAGGAATTTTTTATTTTACTTATTTAATGTGAATGTGGCGACCACAGCACGGTGGTCGGAGGGATAAGGGCTCACCACCAGATCGGCATTCTCTTTGTTTTCACCGACAATCATTACATCTTCAACTTTAAGGCCGTTACCTTTGAAATAAACAAAATCAATACGGTCATGATGAGTACGGGGATCACCAACTTTGTAAGCAGGGGACCAGGTGATGCCCGGGTTTTTCATCTCGTCCGGATAGATCTTCCGGTACGAATCACTAAAGCCAGCCTTGGCCAATTCCGTGGAAGTTGGGTATGCGACTTTGATTGGATGGCGACCCACCTTGGCGGCGGCATCCGTCCAGTCCAAATGGGAAGGCTCATTAAAATCCCCCACCACAAAAACGGGTGCCTGTTTGTCGGGTATGAACTTTACCTGCCTAAGTACTTTTACAATTTCTGCACCCCTTGCCTTTTTTGCCCACTCAATGGCCTCAGTCTCGGTCTTGATGAAAGTGATATTATTGGTGTGCTTGTGCCAATTGGGGCGGATTTTCAGAAGCTGATAAGGTTGGTAGGGATGGGATGGGAGGTGCAGGTTAAAGATGTAGGCATGCTTATCTGAAGGGAGCTTGACCTTGATGCCGCCTTTGTAATCCTTTCCACCTTTAAAATGCTCGACGATTTCATAACGGGTCACGATGCCGCTCCCCTCGTCATGATTCCAACCAAGCAACTTGGACAGATCTTTCAGAGTGTCACCTCTGGGAGAACGAGTCTCTTGAATCCCAACAATGTCGGCCTTGGCTGCCTGGATCGCCTTGGCGGTTTGGGACAACGGTTGTTTCAGCATCACCACCCCACCCCGGTGGATATTATATGACATCACCCTGAGCGTGGACTCTTCAGCTTGCCCAGGAAAAGAACTAGCTAGAAATAAAACAAGAAGAAAAACGGTTCTTATAAGAATTGAGTAAATTTGATTTTTCATAATTTAGTCGGCCTCCGAGATTTCTAATTCAAACCAAACCCATGGGTGGTCGGATAAACACCCATTCGATTTTACATTATCCTTATTTTGATTCTTGGGTCCCCAGTCTCTACCGGTTTGCAAAAGTTTCATCCCTTTGTTCGTACTGAAGAGAACATGGTCGATAGATCTTTCCTTGGTCGCATTCTTCATCTTAGTCTCTTCCGAAAAAGACCGCATGACCAACCCGTCGGTCCATTCATTAAAGTCTCCCCCGACAATTACATCATAAGACTCCTTTTCTGCATTTATATGATCTGCCAGCGCTTTTTGTTTCGAACCCTCCCACGCAGAAAGTTCAGTAGGCTGGCACTTATGATGAGCGAAGCCCGGTAAGTGAAGACTGTACAATGCTAACTTTCGCCCATTGATTTCAGTCTCTACCCGAAAGGCACTGGCCCGGGCCCACCCGCTACCTTCTGGCAAGAAATCCTTGCCTTCCGTAAGTGGAGTACGACTAAGAACGGACTTGAACTTTCCTCCGTAGTTTCCGGTTACATCCCCCCAGTTGGGAGCCTTGTGATTCGCGGAGGAAACCATTCCCACTCGAACATGACCAAGACCGAGAGCATCTCCCAATCGATGCGACCAATCCTTGACCTTCTTGCCTCGGTTCGCTTTGGGTACTTCGCTAAGTAATACGATGTCTGGATTAAGTGGTTTAAGAACCTCTGCGATTTGTTCAGGTGTGGCCCACTGACCACAAGCTACATTATAAGCCAGAACCCGAAGCTTGGTAATACGACCCTTTTCGGCAAATGTGGGTACCACAGCAATGAGAGCGACTAAAGCAAACCAAGAAATGGTTGATCCGGCTACTCTTCTCAAAAAGAGGAATCTTTTGGATAATAACATTTTCATATTTTTAAGTTGAAAATTATTTCACAATCACTGCTTTTGATAAACAAGTCAGGAAAGTTTGGGAGAATATAATGAGTACCTTACAGCAAAGTAAATTTACAGGAGGAATGGAATTAGGGAAGGGGAGACTGATTCAAACACTAACAAATTTACTCAAAAACAAACACCCTGTATTGCGTATTTCTTATGTTGATTTGCGACAAAATAGACTCCAAGGGAACTTTCACAGACAGAGCCAAACAAGAAGTTAATTGAACTTCAACCGTATCCGTTTAGCGTTTTTTAATACAAAACTAAATACAGCCACAGTCCCACCACCAATTCAAAAACGGAGGTAAATAGAGAAATAGAAAAATAAAAGTGCCAGCATCTTATTACTTTTCACACTGATACTGGAGAACGCCTACTTGATTTTCTTCACACTGAACCATATTTCCGTTCCATCGCCAAGACGGAGATATTCTTTTTGAGGGGATACTGGCCAATTAGAAATAACCTCGCAAATTTCATCATACTTTTTGAATACATCCTGCACTTTCTCTATCTTGGAAGGAAAAAAATCTGCAAACCAACCATCCTCACCGATTTCAATCGATGAACCATGAAATTGAGAAATCATTGGCTCACCCGTTTCGTTATTTTTAACTCCGGCATATCCTGTTCCATTATATTCAAACTGATAAGGCCCGATCGACTGCAGGCAGATTTTCGAGGTGGATGAAAAGGAATCAGGGGACAATTGGACGAAGGTTATACGGCCCTTATCTTCAACTTCTACTAAAGCTCCGATGTCTTCAAAAGTAATATCCTCGTGACCCCATGCATCGATGAGGGCAACTCCTTCCATATCGCTAAAACTTGTTTTGATATCATTAAACTCCGCGTAATACCCCGGGCCAATAAATGAATACCAGATCCAGAATACGGACACACCTAGAAAGATAAGCAATGCCCCTATGCTTACACCCAACTTCTTTATTATAGGTGTGCTGTGCGTAGTGTCTTTCTCCATATCTCCCTATTTCTTAATCCTTTTATTTACTGTATTACCTTAGATGAAAGATAAACATGAGGAAGCCCTCTTTAACTCATCAATAATTACTTTGGCTCCCTTTGCTGTTAGTTAATGAAGCGCACCCTTAGTGCCTTAGTTGCGAGAGCTTCCAGGTCTTATCGGTATGAACCTTCTTGCCTTTGCCATAGATTATACGAACTCGGGCAGTAGGATCGTCAACGGTGGTGTCGAAATCAATGGTGGCAAAGCTCAAGTCTTTACCATTTGTAATTCCGGAAGACATGATCTCGATCATAGGGTACCCTACTCGATCGGACTCGTGGTGCTGCCAGACCAAGGATTGGTGCATGTCCCCACCGATATACATAACTCCCGAGATCTTGTGTTTTTTGATGGCATCAAAAAGACGGTGGCGGGAAAAGGTAAAAATGCGCCATCCATCCACTTTACTGTGATGGAGCACACTACCGGAGGCAATGATCTTAAACTTGGCCTTGGAGTTTTTCAGTCCGCTCAAAAGCCATTCAAATTGAGCATCACCCAGCATGCGTTTTTTATCATTATCTGGTAATTCATTGGGCGATCGATGGTAGCGGCCATCGACCACAAAAAACTCAACATCGCCCCGGGAGAATTTAAAAAAGGCACCTGGGGTATCGGGAGTTCCGGATGCTGGGTTGGGCCAAGCCTGCTTCCAGCCAGCCAAAGAAAATTCTTTTCCTTCGGCGGTACCATCCGAATTATTGGGTCCGTAATCATGATCGTCCCAGATCGCATAAGTGGGCACCTGACGAAGTACATTGGCAAATTCCTTCTTACGACGGTACGCCAAATGGTGTTGCAACTGTATCGTAGGATCGGTGGTATCGGCATAATGGGTATCGCCCACAGTGAGGTGTAGGTCCGGTTGCTCCTCAAGGAGAAGATTCCAGGACCGTTGTGCCCTTTTGATATGCATACAGGAAGTAATGGCCATTCTGAATGCAGTGGATGTGCCCTCAACGGGTGCAGTCTTCAATGATCCTTTCCACTTTGGGTCAGCCTTTCCATTTATGGAAACCTGATACTGGTAACGGGTATCGGGTGCCAGACCATTCATAGTCGATTTGAATATCTGCCCGGGAACCTTTGCTGCCTGGTTTTTAACCGCAGTAAATTTGCCCGCCTGTTTCTCTTTCTGATCCGACCCCTCGGCTTGATAAGTGTAGGTGATTACGGAAGTCGGTGATGCATACATCCACAAGGTAACCCCATCTGCTTGCACATTCCCCGTCAATGGACCCGCGACTCCATTGGGAACCGCATCAACTATGCAAATTTGAAAGCATAAAAGAAGGAACAGATAACAGTTTTTGATTTTCATAATATAAAAGTCTTTCATTTTTTTATCTCAATATTTTTAAGCATCATTTTGTAAAAAGGTTTGGCTATTCACTCTGGGGTTCCATGGCCTTAAAAATATTCATCGCTTCTTTGAATAATTCCTTCGACCCGGAAAATTGGCCGTTCCAGATAACATCTCCATCTGATACCATATGAACGGAGAGAATTCTCTGATATCCTCTTTCACTGGTGTGTTCAAAGTAAGCTACATTTCCGGAGACAAATTCTTCAGAAATTTCCGAGTATTGTATTTTTGCATCCTTTTCAATTTTACTTTTACCATTTGCTTTGGTTACGGCAAAGGTGTTTTCGGCTATTTTTTGGACGGAGGGAGCCATTTCTGAGGTGGGCATTTCGACGGGCCATTTAGAAATCGAGAACACCGAAGTCATTTCATTTTTCAACTTCCACTTAATGGAGTAAAAGTGAACCCCATTCTTCATTACTTCGTCCTTCAAAGTCGATCCTTTCGGGGCATTAATCTTTAATACTCCAGATTCATTTTTATTTCCGAAACATGAAACGAGCGTGAACAGTAGGGAGGAGAGAGCGAAGTATTTCATTTTTTAAACAATGTTAATAGGAGGGAAGATTTGAAGTAAGTTGGACAAATTAAAAACCCATGTCGATTTTTAACTTACGATACCCCTTCTCAATAATTACCAATCCACTGCCATGCTTGGATGAAATAAAAGGGCTATCAAAAAGCATATCTGGGTTAAGGTTGATCGGCTTACCGTAAATTTCGGGCAATGTTCCAGATTCGAGGTGGAGGGATAGAAAATCATTCGATTTCTCAGTAAGGATAAACCTTCCGTTTTCCAGTTTGCCTGCAAAGCCTTGTAGGTATTTGGTAAATGCATCGATATCTGAAAAATCTCCTGCCCGACCGGCGACAAATGCAACCGGTGCTTTGCCATCATTCATGCGGAGGATGACATCATTATCCCAGGTACTATCACAGGGTTCATTTGCTTTCGTACGGGAAAATCCTTTCACCCCCAACCATGCGTCTCTCTCTTTCAGAACCATCCAACCATCAACCTCAACGATCCGCGACCGCATACCTTGGCCGCCCCAGATCACTCGCATATCGCCCGTAGTCTTCGCCTTGGCATGTCGCTGAACTAATAACACATTCTTATGCTGGACCGCCTGTTGCTCTCCATAGGTCTTACCGTTGGCGATTCCCTCGCATTGAGGAACCACGCGGGCGTTCACACCGGAGGCGAAAACAATGCCGTGGTATCGGTTCTGTGAAGTAAGAGCCGGGTAACCTTCCAGTAAATCCTGTCCCTCCTGATACAAGTGAGATGAAACCCGCGGCAGCGTGGGATCGATTAGTAAAGAGCCCATGACATAATCCGGCGTGCAGTAATCGTAGCCGATCATGCGTGGATCCTCGGGATCCAAAGCATACCATGGAGCATGCCTTACTGGAATATTCTTGGCCAACATTTGCTTCTGCTTGGCAATCCTGCGGACCACATAGGTATACTCTCCTCTCCCCTCAACATCCTGAGCGATATCCATAATGATATTGGGCAAACGATATCCGGTCGTAGCCATGACAAATGCCATCCCCTGAATGGGATGGTTGGGCACCTGCCAGGAGGACCACCAGTCACCTGTGTTGAGCAGCGCATGACTCATATACCTCCAACGATCTCTTGATCCCCATTGAGTAAGCCTTCTTTCATTGTGCGATTCATCCTGATAAATTCTTGTTCGTCCTCCACCCCGAACACCGTTTATCTGACCCACTGCCCAGTCCGCCCAGATCAGATGAAGTAATTTGTCCATCCGTTCCCTCAGAACTTCATCTTCGGAAAGATCCCGCATGTTCATAATTTCAGGAAGGGTATAGCTTGGGCCATAGGCCGAAAATACTTCGACCAAAAGGCCATGCTTGGCACGGGATAGGCAGTATTCCTTATAGTAAGTATTCCATGCTTCGTAGTGACTTTGCAGACTACGACCGTCGGGCAAAATTCGTTTTTGGTAAGTTGGACTATTTTTAAGTACCTGCAAGGCGAGCAAAGCATTACTGTAGTGCATCATCTCATGATTCTCAGAACCGTGAATGCTCCACACATGATCAAGTCCGGCCCGTTCATAACGGCTCATTTTACTTACATAGAGCCAGAACATTTCTTCGATCATTGCCTGCGCCTTGGTATCGAGTCGCCCGGGATAAAAAAGGCTCTTATCATGAAACAATTGATATAATCGATTCCATGTCCGCATCTGCCACTTCACATGCTCGGAAGAGGCGATCTCAATCGTCATCTCCTCCTCCCCTTTTTCATGAGCGATAATCCCCTGCTGCGCTTCCTGCAGCAGACGGTTTGCCTCCGGCAGTTCCCGATTCAGCCAGAGACGGGCGAAGGCACCGTGCAACGGAATCATATTCTTTTTGAGCATGACATTCTCAAAGAATTTCTCCACATTCTCGCTATGGGCTTTGCGGATGAGATCGTATTTGGACTCCACCTGTTCGGCGGGAATTGAATCGGCAGGCTTGCTCGTTTTTAAATAGCCAGCAAGTTCCGGAACTGCGATTTTCAATTCTTCGATTATGAGATCTGTGATCGCTTCGGCCCCTTTTTTATTAAAGTGGGTCTTATCACCTTCGATAAAATTGTAAGTCATACTCTCCTCTCGGCCGATTTCATTGTGGTGAGCAATACTGACCCGGTGCAGATCGAGGAATGGCAGATTCAATTCCCTGGCCAACACTTCGGCGACCTTTGCATAGTCGGTCAGCGTTGCCTTGTAACTGTACTTTTCGTTTTGGACAAAATTGGAGACAATCCTGCCGTTCTCGTCAAAAGAACGACGAGTGACGGAACTTACAATGATTGGTTTTCCTCCACCCTTTTGAATGCGATCAACATAGGATTGTAGGTGGGCTTTGTAGACCTGAGTGTCATATCGCTTCTGATCATTATGGCCAAACTGAATCAGGACATAATCAGGTTGGAGTTGTACAAGTTCATCAAGCTTCCCCGACAAGGCCTGTAATGTGGCCCCATTCTTCGCGTAATTGACAATTTTCGCTCGATCCTCAAACCGCTCCGCAAAGGCAGGGCCCCACCCGGATTGCACGGCGACCGTGGAGTCTCCAATCAGACCGATCATAACCACCTTCTCATTTGCCCCACAAACTGCGAGGCTTACCAATAATACCATTTGAGAAATTATTTTCATTTACAAAGTATTTACTTGTAGTCCGCCTCCATCAGGCTGTTAGGTACCGAAGTCTACCATTCCCATATTTTTAGCACGAAGACTCACTCCGCAGTTTGATTTGAATCCAGCTGAATGTCAGCGTCCAAAAGAATACTTTTTTCACCCTTGGTCACTTCGGCAATTCCAGCGGGCTTTTCATAAGTCAATTCTCCCAATTTTTTATAGTTCGATTTGCTTATTTTAAAAAGGACGAATTCCTTCGCATCCACCACCGTCCAAATTTTAATCATTACACCGGTTTGGTGAACCAAACCTCCAGGTGAGATTGCGGTAATTCCACGGAAGCTAAATTTTCCATCCTTCGAACTTTGGGTAACTTCTTCTTTGTCTAGATTTTCGTACCAGGCAGAGGAGGCTGATCTGTAAATCTTAACCCCTTCCGCGGGCACGCCGTCTACTTTCAATATTCCCGAAACCGGAGAGGCCAAGTGTCTAATCGATGGCGGTGCGCAACCAACGAGAAGAAAAAGTAAAAAGTAGAGAAGGTATGGATATTTTAATTTCATTTTTATCCTTTCGGGTTTACTTGTAATCGCCTTCCATCAGGCTGTTCAGAACACCTTTCTGCCATTGGTGTAACTCACTGGATAACTGCTCGACGACGTCTGGATGTGCTTCAGCGATATTGTTAGTCTCGCCGACATCTTTCTTCAGATTGAACAGTTCAACCCCGGTATTCTTGTCACCATCAATGACCAGCTTGAGATCCCCTGAAATGATCGCCCGGGCTCCGTTGAAATTCCCTTTGGTAATCTTAGGATGATGATCATTACGAAAATTACGGGTAAAGAGCCCACGCATTTTTTTGACCAAAGGTGTGGTACCCTTCTGCAATTCGGGGTCGATGTAGGGCTTGCCGCCTTGACTTGTTTCGACCGAAAAATTCCAAATGGCGATAGGTGTCGCCCGTTGTTTCATTTCACCCGCCAACATAGGCACTAGATCAATCCCATCGAGAGGAACATCCGGAAGAGTTGCTCCGGCCAATTTACACAGGGTTGGCAAGATGTCCGAAGTAACGGTGCTAACGGAAGAAACCAGTGGTTTGGGAATTCCTGCAGGCCACTCAATCACCGCAGGCACACGGATACCGTTCTCATAGACCTTACCCTTGAGTCCTCTGAAGCAGGATTCCCGAAGTCCGCTGGGAGGAGTCCCGTTATCACCAAAATACCAAAGCAAGGTATTATCCTTGAGTCCAAGTGTTTTCAGGCCGTTGCGCAACTTGCCGATTGATCGGTCCATCGCTGTAATTTCGGCATAGCGTTCGATTAAGACGTCACGCAAAGGTCGTTTGACCCGTAGGCCCGTTTCATTGGAAGTTAAGCTTACCTGAGTCGCAGAATACTTTTCAGGCAGATCGCGATAGAGTTCCAGATCGGTTTCAAACCCGCTGTATGGTTCGTGAGGCGATCCATACCAGATAACCAAGAGAAAAGGCTGCTCGGAGTCCTTTTTCTTCTCAATATATTTCATCGCTTCGTCGATTAGAATTTCCGAACTTTCGCCATAGATTTTGTTAGGCGGTCCACCATTCAGGGAAAAGACCGGATCCATTTCGAAAAAGTTATCATGGGAAAGCCAGTGCTCAAAACCCATCGCACCGGGACTGGTAGGCGATGATTTCTTAACCGGCCCCACATGCCATTTCCCAAAATGAGCGGTTCTATAACCTGCGTCTTTGAGAAGATGAGCGATTGTAATTTCATCGGGCCGAATCGAATAGCCCGGTCGAAAGATTCCATAACGATTTGGGTGACGCCCGGTCAGCACACTTCCGCGGGTAGGAGAACAACTCGGCTGAGCATAAAAATTATCGAGAAGCAGACCCGCCGAAGCCATCTTGTCCAAGTTGGGTGTCTCAACATAAGGATGATCGTTATACCCGACTTCTTCCCAACCATGATCATCCCCCATCAAGAGAATGATATTGGGTTTGGCTTCTTTCGCCTGAAGGAAGAATCCGAGCGTTAGTAGAATTAGAAATACTGGGAGTTTCATTCTTTATTTCCTATCATTCCGCCATCCAACCCGCGAGGGATAAGATTGAGATTAGATGTTTTTTATTCCCGGACTATCGGTTAAACTAGTTGAATACAGACCAAATAAAAACTCTCCCCCATTCCAACCAAGGAAAGTTGATCCAAAATGATATTTCAGACAGGCTTCGCTTTCATGCCTCCTCATAAACGGTCAGGTGATTCCTGAGTGAATCGGCTTACTTCTCCTGAGAATCGGGGATGCCATCGTTATCTGAATCCAAGTCCCATTGATCAGATATTCCATCCCCATCAGAATCCTTAGTGCCTTCGATTAAGTTGGGGATACCATCCATATCAAAGTCCATTCGATCGGACTCCTTACGATGAAGCTCAAGTAGATTCGTGGGCATAGATTCGCCCTTCTTGTAGGCCTTAATATAGTCGCGCATCAAACGGAAATACATATCCCCATACGGAGATTGGACGGGTTCTATATCGCGGGAGTATTCAGGACGGAACATATCAGTAAACTGGACCTGACCATTGGGACCGTCTTTTTGGCGCTGGGCCATCAGTTCGTTCCACCAAGTGATAATTACAAACTTAGGACGGATCTCAAAGGCTCGTGACCACTGAAGCTGGAAAGTCTTGCCACCCTTACGTGGTGTAGCCAAATCCTCATTGGTCATATAATTCTTCTGCAAGGCAGTGCATACAACCAATTGTTCAGGCTTCCCATCGAACATAGCAACGGGTTGTGGGTAATTCTCAAGAAATGACCATTCCCGGTCGGCAAGGTTGGTGTTGAGCCCCCACATCGCCCGAACCGTAAGCTGGCGATTTACCTGATTAGGAATTTTATCGATATTAAGCCTGCTAAGAAACATCGGTTTAGCCCCCTTCCCTTCATCCAAATAAAACCAAATATCGTTGTACTCGGACTTCGAGAAGTAGCGGTCATGGAGTTCATTGGCCAGCAAACCGGGAGACCAGATGATAATGCGTGGAGACTGCTTGCCCACTTCCTCCCGATTACGCATAAGTTTCACCATCATTTCGAAGGGCTCATATAAGTATTCATCCTTCTTCTTCGAATCAGGAAAAAGGTTCGTTGCATCCAATATAATGAAGTCAATCTGAGCCTCCTCAAACAGGTCAAAATGGTAGTCCATGACCATGGCATTATCTCCCCGGTAATAGCCGACTGCGGGTTCCGCCCAGAAGTGCCAGGATGCCCTGGGACCAAACTGCCCTCCCCCACTTAGGATTTCCTGAATATTGCGAATGGGGATATTTTTCCTGAAGGCCAGTGAATGCCAGGTGGAATAATTTATCCCAACAAGATTCTTTTGGTCGGTGGCATCCTCAATCTCCAGGGATTGAGCTCGTAAGCTCGAGACCAGAAAGAAGATAAGTGCCAATCCCCAAAAATATCTCGACCGGAACAGGCTCACAACCGATCAGCATGTTTTACCCGAAATGCATCCAGTTTCTCCTTTGCGGAAGCGGACAGCTTCTGGTTTGATAGAAAGTCACTGGCCCGGCGGGCAATGAAAAAGTCTTGGACCTCGAGGAGTTTTACAATATCCGCCTCGATTGCGTTCGAAAAGAATTCCCGACTTTCAATCAGGCGGAGGGCCAGGTGAATGAGGTAGTATTCCTGGTTCCCTATATTTGCAGCAAGTTGCTCGAGGATTGCATTCTCCAGTTGCCCATCGGATTCAAGAAGTTCAATAACCAAGGCCGCGTTGTATCCATTGAGCTCCGGCAGAGTGCCAATGAGTTTCCGGTAACAGGTGTTTTTGTCAGGGCTCGCCTTGCGAAGATATTCAATCGCTAGGTCAATATGATCAATCCCGGCCAGGGGCATGAGTGCCGCTATTTCATCGAGGTATTGAGGGGCAACCGGTTTTTGTCGTAATAGATGGTTGATCACGAATGTAACCCTCCGCCAGTCTTTACCATCGAGGAGATGCATCAGGAAATCAGGAGAAAATTGGGATTTTGTCATTCTCTGCATGATAGGTACCAGCTCGGTATTGGCATATTTCCACAACACCCAGGTGGTCCACGCCGCATCCTTGACCACGGCTTCTTTAACCGCACCCGGGGTAGCCTTGGACACGCCATCAACCTCCTGATATTCATCGTCGTCCTCTCCTTCAGGGCTCTTGTCATCTTTTTCAGAGGCAAGAAAGCCAAGTTCATGGTCATCCAAAATCGATTCCCGGTCTTTCAATATTGAATCAAGCTTCTCATAATCCGCAGGAACAAAAGGCTCGTGCTCAACCTTGGTCAGTGGTTTTCCTTCGGGATATTCCAAACTTTGATAGAATCCAAGCGCATCCCAATACATCGTGACCTCCACGAGTTTACAGACCCCATCCAGGCAGACCTCATTAATGAGTTCCATACTGTACCCCGAGGGAAATCCCTCGTCATTGAAATAAGCAGTGAGACTGTGTTCCTTTTTCGGTTTCTTTGGATAAACCGGATCGGTCAGTTCGATGGTGGTTGTCTCTTTGGCATCAACAGGGGGTAGCCATCCGATCAAGAAGCAAATTGATAATAAGGGTATCCAAGCGGTTGATTGAAAAACGGGGAGAAAAGGTAACTTGCTCATTGGGCAACCCATTTTCCTAAATAAGCGGGAATCCATCTGTTGCTGTGATATCGCCTGATTTGCTGACAAACAAGGCATCCACCAAATCCATGGATTCCACCATTTCTTTTGCTTTCTCAGGACCGAGAACAAACAGGGCGGTTGACAGAGAATCGGCCTCCAGTGCAGTGGGTGCTGCTACTGATACTGCTGACAGCTTGACCGGGGAAAGACCGGTCCGTGGATCAAGCAGATGATGGTGACTATAGTCATCTGAAAATTTGCTGGCATAATCCCCGGAAGTAGAGAGACAACGCCCCTGCAATCCGGTTTTTGCAATACTTCCTAACTGCCTTGGATGTTGCACGCCAATATGCCAAGAGTCTCTTTGCTCAGGGGAACCGATCGCATTGAACTCCCCGGCATCGATCAGCGCATTCTCAATGCCCCGCTCCTCCAATGCCTGTCGTGCGAGGTCGGCAGCCAGGCCCTGTGCCACTCCGTTCAAGGTTACTTGCATACCGGGCCGGTCAAAATAAATGATCTCCGGTTCCACACGGATATACTCCCAACCCATCCTCTGCCGAACCTTTCCGATTTCTGCTTCAGTCGGAAGAGTCCTCAAATCTGCATGGCGGGCATACAGTTTCCACAATGGCTGCACGGTGACATCGAAAGCTCCCCCGGTACGCCGTGACAAGTCGATAGATTTTTTCAGGGCCGTTACCAAGTCCGGGTGGGGATTACGCAATGAACCCTGACGATTGAGCAGGCTCAATTGACTATCAGTCCGGTACAGGCTCATCAATTGTTCGACATGTTCGATTTTATCCAAGGCTGCATCGATCGCTCGGTTGGCTCGCTTCTCTTCATGGTGAAACACCGTGAACTTTACCTTCGTCCCCAGTGCTTTGGCCCAGCGAAAATGTTTCTGCCCGGGAGCTACACTTCCTTGTAAAGCATCTTGTGCCATCAGCGTGGCCATGCCTGTACCAAGAGTCAGGAAATTCCGGCGATTGAACATCGGGCTACTCATTGCCACTGCAATTCTGCCTTAGATACTTGAGCCTTCCAATCGCTACTCTCACTATTCCTGCTATTTCCCAATGTAACTTATTGCGGTTCCTTTACTCAATACACGATGGGCATACTCAGCAAAGTGACCATTCACGTCTTTGGTGTATTCCTCTAAAATCTCCCGACCCAGGTTTTGGTAATCACCACATTCAAAAAGAAGTGCTGCAACCAAAAGCTCTTTAAATTTATTATTCACCATGGATCCGCCACTTTTATTCACACCCTGACGAACATAGACATTTTTTTGGTTTTCTTGCTCATTGTAATAGCTGAGTCTTTGCGTATGCCCTATCAGTTTTTTCGCTTTGAGAAAATCAGCCAAGGGCTCGGCCAGTGAATCATCCTTATTCATTCTTAAAGCAAGACAGAGGGCCTTGTAATGAGAAAGCGGGCTCTTCAAGGTTAATTGATCCAGCTTCTCCAATAAGGGGGCATGAACTTCTGCTGAGTTTAAAAATCCCAGGGCTATCACGATGCGGTCTATAGGTCCAAAGGTATTGGCATCTTTACGCTGATTACTGTAATCCCAGCCTTTCCCCCAATTAGGTGCTTTATTTACGGCTTCCACGAGTGTCTCTTTTCCAGTCTGATCACCTAGGATAGCTAAAATCCGGGCATAATTTAATTTCACTTTGGGCTCGGTACTTTTTTGGTAAGCCTCTCTTAAGGACGGAATGGACTCTTGTGGATGACTGATCACAACCGCCAAAGCTTTATGGGTGTCGTCATGTTCAGGCTTTTGATGAACATCTATGGTCAAACCTTCAAGAGTTTTGACTGCCTCTTTGACGGTATTCGCACTCAACGGAAAGGAATCCACATCGTCAAGAACGCGATTTTCTAGACAGTTCTTCCTGACCAATTCTCTCTGAAGAGCCTTGATATCAACATCGCGAACTTTACCCCGAGCTCTGAGGACTGCCATCGCAGCGGCCGTACCCACCGCGTATCCCTGATTTTGCAGGTCGGGTTGCATCCGTACTAAAGTCATGGCATCACGGTCTGCACTGGCACCCAAACCAATCACTAAAATTCCTTCCAAGCCCTGGGGGATGACACATCGGTAAGGCATGTCACAGGTGAATACAGGACCCTTCATATCTTTGATCAAAAACATTTCGGTATCCGGATGAGCTCCGGCATCGAAGTTACTCCGATGGTGACTGATGGTGTCCGGGAAGGTGCGGTTGGTAAGGATATCTTCGGTCGTTAAGGTATACTCACCAATGATGCGTCGACGGTCACGGGAAGGGATGAGCTGCCCCATATCGTGAACTCCTCCGGTTCCTGCATTTTTTGCCCTGCCATAAATCTCTTGCCTGGCAGATAGCTTCAGGTGCCAACGGTCAAAGATATCATTATCATTAAGCATGTAACGGGCTGGGTTATTAGTAGCCCCACCAAGTCTCCTCGATGCATAATTCGAAATCTGAACGGATAAATCTCCGTGTTTGGAAATGCTGTAATGAGTATTTGCATTGGCAGCCGCAGCGATATCTGAATTGCCGGTTGCATCCACCACCACATCGGCCAAAACAATCCCCCTTCCGAATGGAGTGGCCACAACGATGCCGGCAACTTTATTGCCATTTGTCACCGTACCACACCCAAAACTGGCAAACCAAAGTTCAGCACCACTTTTCATGATTTGCTGACGTAACCACTCCGACTTTTGAATTTGATTCCAGCTCTCTTTCGTACCCAGAGCCTTATCGACCTCTGCTGTATACCCATTCCTAAAACCGTACCAATAGGTTGAGATCATCCCAGCCGTCCCAACTCCACCCAATTCATCCATATACTCAATCGCCAGAGTTCTCGCACCTGCTCGGGCAGAGGCCAGGGCAGCCGGGGCTCCCGATGTGCCACCACCCACAACCACTACATCCCAGCGACCTAAAACGGGAAGGTCAAGGTCTGAGAGTTCCAGTTGAGGACGATCATTAAAACGGAAGCTATTGGCAGAGCCTGAGACAATCAATTTTCCCTTTTCACCGGTGGAGGATAAGTAGTCAATCTTAGTGGGGACAGCGGTTTTACTCGCGAGCTCGGCCGCTGCCGCGCCGATGACCTTACCCATTGGGGCAAGCCTGTAGGGACTTTTTATAAGTTGATGACGGGTGGTTTCGTTTTTAATTCCCGCGTATGCATTTAATACAAAAAGGGTTTCAAATCCCTTGGGCAGATAGTTTGCCAGGGCAGAAGGATCATCACTATTCGTTGTCGTTTTAATCATGCGTTCAGGAAAGATCAGCAGTCCTTCAGAATGGTCAGCCATCTTTGAGTTAGAAACCATGGACCGGATCTGATGGATCGCTTTGCTGTGGGCACGATAAGTATCTTCGTTCAAATCAATCTTTGCGTCGTACTGATAGACTGGATAATCATTAGAGACCCATTCCTGCTTCTTATTTTTTTTAACGGGGAATTTTACGGAATACTGAACACCGGGAACTTGTTTACCCTGAATGGTTTCATTTGCTTTTTTTAAATCCCCGCCAATAACCGTAAAGGAAGCCCCTTTTTCCCCTGCTTGAAAATCCGTTAACACATTGGGTAACTGACGGACTAAAACGCCGTGCGAAGTGGCATCAATAATCACCTTGGCACGAATGGCCTGACGCCCGCTGCGATTCACCATGGTCATCCCCGCTGGCTTACCTTTTGGGTCAACTAGCAACTCTGCCGGGAAACTACCGGTCAGGAATGGAATATTTCTTTTCAATAATACCCGGTCCAAGAGGCCCTTTACTTTCATGGGAGTTTGTTGCTTCTTACCATCAAAGATCCATCTGCTAATGTCAGTTTGGGGCTTTTCATCTGCTTCGAGCCATAATTTCTGATTGGCACAGATGTCGTAACCCAGGTAGGGGCGAGATTCAATGACCAGTACGGATGCCCCCTTATCTGAAGCAATACAGGCCGCTTCCACCCCTGCCAAAGACCCACCGGCAACCAATACATCCACATCATAAGCGAGGGGTAAACTGGTCTCCCTTTCAACAATCCTATCCGATGAAGCTACCAGGTAGCCTGGACACAAAAGCAGAACATTTAGCAAGATGGTTAATGCAAAGGGAAGTTTCATAGTAATGTTAAATATCTTAAGTATTCGATTTCTTATATTTAAGAAAGGTGTGTTATGGTAACTTAGCGTAAACCCGAATTATTTCCTAAATTTCTTATTTGCCTGTAAATAGGCTGCACCCGCAAGCAGAAAGGGGCCAATGCCGTGCTGATCATGTACCCTTGGTGCTCTTCCTTTTAAGTAATAATTCGGATCTTCGCTAATGTCGGAAGGTGGACAAACCCCCGTAAGTTCATCGTTTTCATTCACCACACTTAGCAATCCATACCACCCTTTCTTTGCGGCGAGGAAGTAACTATCATCCAGCCATCCTTCATTGATGCCTTTTAGGATACAGTAGGTGAACATCCCCGAACAGGAGGTTTCCTGATAAGAGTCAGGCTTGTCGAGAATCTGATACCATAGGCCTTCATCACCCTGTCTCGCGAGGATGCCATTAATGAAAGTGCGATAGTCATTGAGTACTTCCGTACGCTTGGGATGGTCTGGAGGAATAAAGGTGAGCAAGTCAGTGACCGCCATGATATACCAACCATTTCCCCTACCCCAATAAAGACCGTAAGGACCTTTTCTCTTTTGTAGCCAAAGAGGGTTCATCAGCTTGTCTTCGTGATCCCAAAGATAATCGAAATAGTGTAGCGATTCCTCGATCGCTCGATCCAACCACTTACTATCCTCAAGTAATTGTGCTTTTCGGCACCAGTAGGGAACCATCATGTAGAGGTCATCGATCTGCAAACCTAAACCCCGCTTCTTTGATTTATTACGAACAAGCACACCATCATCAAAAGTGGGTGCATTGGCGAACAGATCATCGACAGTTTTCATTCCACGAACAAACTCTGGGTTCGGTCTCATCTTGTGATGCTCTGCAAAGGTTGCAACCATGCCTGTCTGCCACAACTGATTTGGCTTGGAGTACTGTTTTGGGCCCGTCATCGAATCGCCAAACTTGGATTGATAGGCGGCAAAAAAATCGATACTTCGCTTCGTATAATTCTTATAGGATTGGTTCCCGGTTACTTCACCCAGTGCATCCATTCCTTCCATGATCATGAAGTTCTGATACATCCATAAATTGTAGCGAGTCGGATTAGGTTTATTTTTGGAGGTAGGCTCGCCGACTGCGGTCTGACTCACCACATCATCCGCAATTTTAATGAGCGGATCTGCTTGAGCAGAGGAGATACAGACAAACAGAAGCAACAACACACCCCCGAATGAAGAAAGACAATCGGTGATAGTCCTTGTATTAACCTGATTTCTCATTTGTTTCCTTACTGTAATCATTTTAAAAGTCATCTAGTTCTATTTTATTTGCCGCTTTTTTTCGATCCTGGGAAAGGAATGACATCGTATTTTCTTCCCCATTTTTCCCAGAGTGCTTTGAGGTTGCCTGCATTTTCAGGGTGCTCCTTGGATAAGTCGGATTGTTCTACAGGATCGTTATTCAGATCAAAAAGTTTCCATGGTTGGCGGTGGGCTACCAGTTTCCAACCATCCTCGTAAACGGCACAACTACGCCCGTGCTCCCAAAAAAATGAGCGCTTTTCCAGTTCCTTGCCTTCTACTGCATCCATCAAGGAGACTCCATCCGGTTTCTTGGGGGTAATATTGTTAAATGAATCAGGAAAACTCACCCCCGTAGCTTCAAGGCAGGTGGGTAAAACATCAATGATATGACAGTGCCCATTCCGTATTTGCCCACCGTACTTCGCCATTTTTTTGGGCCAACTGAAAATGAAAGGCGAAGATATCCCCCCCTCAAGAGTTTGTGCTTTGAATCCACTAAATGGGGTATTGCTAAGGGAGGCACATAAATGGGCACCGACATTCTTCCGTTCGGGTGTGGATCCATTGTCGCTGAGAAACACAATCAATGTGTTCTCATATTGGCCGTTTTTCTTCAAGACATCGATTAACTGGCCAATGCCATCATCCATAATTTCGATCATGGCTGCATAAGTCGCCATGGTCCTCATCCAAGTATTTTTATGCTGGGCACCTAGTTTCTTCCATGACCCCGCCTGATTTCGCAGCACCGCATTCTTGGGTGCGACACCTAATTTCTTCTGACGTTCAAATCGAGCCTGCTGGAGTTTCACAAATCCGGGTTTGTAACGCTCCAGGCATTTTTGAATCCTGTCTTCAGGCGCCTGAATCGGAGCATGGGGAGCATAATGAGCGAGGTACAAAAAGAATGGATTCTTTTGATCATTCTGTGATTCGACAAACTCGATAGCTGAAGCAGACAAGGCATGGGTCAGGTAAAAGTCATCCGGGTATTTTGTGTTATCATCGATAAGTTGATGATTTTTCATCATGAACTGGGGCTTGAAGTAATCTTTAGCTCCCCACCAAGTACCATAGAAATGATCAAAGCCTCGATCACAGGGATAAAGTCGTTTCTGTCTTGAGGATTTATCATGAACCGTCAGGTGCCACTTTCCGACCATCCCGGTTCCATATCCCTGAGATTTAAAGATCTCAGCCAAAGTCGGAGCTTCCGTTGATAGTTGCCCCCTGTAGCCAGGACGCCTGAAGTCATTTGCAGTCATACGCCCTACCCCGACCGAATGCTGGTAGCGACCGGTCAATAAAGATGCCCTTGATGGCGCACAACGGGCAGTATTTTTAAAATCTGTAAAGCGAAGTCCCTCCTCTGCCAACCGATCAATATTAGGCGTTTCGATTTCTCCGCCATAACAGCTCAAATCGGAGTACCCCAGATCGTCTGCCATAATCACAATGATATTGGGCTTTTCTGCTCCATAAAGAAAGTCACCGTTTGAAATTACTGCCAAAAGAATCATCAGGTTCCCCGTACAGAAGCTGATTATATCTTTAAACCTCTTCATTCCCATCTGATTCCCAAATTTTACTCATTGATGTACCACTTCATTAACCCACTTATCCAGAATTCTTCGAAACCTGCCATAATATCTGTGATAATTAATGAAAATTTATTGTAAGAATTACACCAACAATAAATTGGCTCAATTAAAAACCTGAGTGCATGGGAACGATCTACAGGTGCTCGTTGCTAGTTGAATGAATCAGGTCAGAGTTCTCTTCGGGAGATCTCTTTGCCGTTTTCGAAGACATATTCTGCACTCTTCGATCCGTTCTCATTGTACCAAATCTGCTTACCATCCTTTTGGCCGTTCACAAAGGGGGTTACACCATACTTCGATCCGCTTGCGTAGTAGTTAATCTCCGTACCATTTATTTTGCCGTCAACATAGGGGGTTACTTCGGACTTCGATCCGTTCGCGAAGGACAAAAACGCCGTGCCGGTAAATGGTTCAGTCTCACCCTTAACATATAGTAAGCCAAATACTCCACCCCGCCTTTCCAGTTTCTGGCGTGTAATCTCGCGCTTTACTGGGTTCGACATTCCCAAGCGAAGTCCGATCCATGCTTGCCGGTCTCCTTTTTGGATGAGAGCGGAGGGTTGGGATTTGGATGTGTCCAGTTCGATAAGTTTATAACCGGATGAAAACTTTCCTTCCTCCACCCAAAAATTTCCTTCGGGAGTTACAAGCGCGGCAAAACCTTTACCCCGAAGTCGAAAAGTTCCACTCAATTGGATTTCTTTTACCCACTGCTCCGTATTCTCCTGAAGGTTTTCTAGGCTTTGCCCTTCCATGTCCGGAGATCCATAACTGCTCAATGCGAGTGTGACCAAACCAAGAACTGTGGTTTGTACCATGAACAATCTGTTTATGTTTTTAAAAATTGTAGTGAGACAGGTTAGTTTTGTAGGGAGACGGGTTAGAAAGTCTCTGACTCGATGAGGTTGCCATCCTTATCCCATGTTGATTTCAACACTGGCTTACCACCTTTGAAACTAGTTTCTGTCCGCACTGAACCAGACCGAAAGTATCCCTTACCACTGATCTGCTTGCCGTTGATGTGTTGTTTTTCCCAATTTAGGCGCCCCGCAGCCGCGGAGGACAAACCGATCGACCGACCATGAAGTTTGCCGTTCAAGTAAGGTTCTTCTGATAATATTGAACCATCATTATAAAATAGGGTTTTCTTACCATGCAATTTGCCGTTCAAGAAACGAGATTCCCAGCCCAGTGATCCTTTGCGTTTTGGTGAAACCCCGACACCTGTAAAAGGCTCATCCTCGTCCTTGGCGTAGGCAATACGTTCTTTGTTTGCCCCCTCGCGAAAGGCAAGATCATCGTATGGATATTTCCGTTCAGGAGCAAAACGCTCGTTGTCAAAGGTTAGGTCATAATCAGGGTTTCCCTTATCAAGGTCTGTCATCTCGACAGGCATTCCCAAGCGAAGTCCGACCCATGCTTGTTGATCTCCTTTTTGGATGAGAGCGGAGGGTTGGGATTTGGATGTGTCCAGCTCGATGAGTTTATAACCGGATGAAAATTTCCCTTCCTCCACCCAAAAATTCCCTACGGGCGTTACCAGCGAAGCAAAACCTTTTCCCCGAAGTCTAAAAGTGCCACTCAACTGAACATTGCTCAACCAATCAGGGCTTTTGTACTGCTCATCTATCTCTACACCCCGGGGTTTGTGAACGGGATAGGTCTCCTCTTTTACCAGGTTGCCCGCTTCATCCCATTCCATTCGTAAAATTACACCACCATATTTGTAGTCGATTTCTCTGATTTTCGAACCATCCTTGCGGTATTCAATTATTTTGCCATTCCACTTTTTGAGCCTTGTGCCGTCTTTAAGTTTGTAGGGCATCATAGACCGGTAGAAATTTTCAGAACCGGGTCTCCTAAGGCCGTCCTTCAAAATATTCATATCTTCCGGGGCGATTGATTCGAGTTTTTGAATATTTAAAAAGGAGCCTTGAAATTTCGCCAGTTCACCAGCCACCTCGCTATCCATTGAATTGACATAGTTAAGGTTCAGGTCGCCAGTACACTTGGCCAGTTCGCGCGCCACATCTTTGGTAATCGAAGTCAGACCATCGAGACTAATGCCTTTTTGTGGAATATTTGTATCCGGCCAGTAGTACCAACCAGGTCGTTGCGTCGTCAGTTCATTAGCCACTTCCTTGGAAATCGAAGTCAGGCCATCAAGATAGATTCGCTGACCCTTATAATAAGACAACTCTCTGGCAACATCTCGATCAATCGAGGTCAGCCACTTCAGGTCTAGTTGAGATTGCTTGCCATTGCTTGCATTCGCTTTCTCAACCAGTTCGGCAGCCTCCTGCACAGTCAATGTACCGGCTTTCTTTTGATTGTCAGGTAAATCCTCAGCCAGGCATAGGCCGTGAGCAATAATGTAAAGTGTGGTGAATAAAAATCTCATAATCATCTTTTGTTATAAATCAGTATAGTGGGTTCGTATATTAGAATGTCTCTTTTTCTATGAGGTTGCCGTCTATACCCCATGTCAATTTCATCGCTGGTTTGCCATTTTTATAGCGTATTTCAAGCAAATCTTGGTCACTCTGGTAAAAGGAGCGGATCAGTTCGCCTTCATTGAATTCCTCTATTCTTTGAATAAAATCTCCGGCGCTATATTGGACTGAATTGCCATGCTTCCTGCCATTGAGAAAAGCGTATTCCCAAACCCGCTCACTGTTTGGATCATTACTCCGGTACACAACCGCAATTCCTGCGAAAGGCTCATCTTCGCCAACGAGAGATGCAATTCGGTCCTTATCGTATTCTAGGTCAATCAACGGATAATATTCCTGTCCATAAATAATAAGCTCTTTGTTAAAGGTTAGGTCAACTTCAGGATATTCCGGTTTAAGGTTTATCACCTTGTTCGTTTCAATGTCTTGCTCATCTACACCAGCAGTTTTTTTTACGGGAAAAGTCTCTTTTTTCGTCAGCTTGCCCCCTTCATCCCATTCCATTCGTAAAGTTACAAAACCGTTTTTATAGTCTGTTTGTTTGGCTTTCGAGCCGTCCTTGCGGAATTCAATTCTTTTCCCATGCCACTTTCTCCAACCCTTTTCGAATCTCAGCAAACCTGGCAGCATAGCCCGGTACGAATTTGCAAGCCTGGGGTTCTTGGTCGCTTGCCTCAGCAGAGTGTAATCTTCGGGAGGAAGTGATTGGGCTCCGTTACGCATATCCGGCAACACAACCCGATACGATTTTCCAGGAACTGGATACTTGAGCGATTGCTTCAGAAGAGTGTAATCTTCCGGGGCGATTGATTCGAGTCCTCGAATATATAACAAAACACCTCTGAATTTCGTAAATTCGCGAACCATCTCGCTATCCATTGATTTAACGCTGTTAAGCTCAAGGCAGCCATCACACTTCGCCAGTCCTTGTGCCACATCTTTGGTAATCGAAATAAGGCCATTCAAATAAATACTTTTGTATGGCGTTTTTGAATCCTTGCCTGTCCAAGGACCAAAGCGACCAGGTCGAACTTTCGTCAGTTCATGAGCCACATCCTTATCTATTGAAATCAGGCCATCAAGACATAAGATGTTCCCCCCAAAATAAGACAATTCTCTCGCAACATCTCGATCAATCGAGGTCAGCCAGTTAAGGTTAAGCCTATGAACCTTTTGTTCATTTCCCTTTTTAACCAGTTCGGCAGCCTGCTGCACTGTCAATGCACCGGTTTTCTTTTGCTTGCCTGGTAAATCCTCAGCCAGGCATAGGCCGGGACCAATAATGAAAATTAACAGGCTGACACATCTTTGTGTTGTTTTCTTCATTATCTTTTAATGCTGATCTTTATTATCTCTCAACCTCGTTAACTGATGCGAATTACTGACTATCATTGTTGCGGCTCTCACTCATGCCTGGAACTTTCCAGTTTACAGGCAGTTTCGCATCAGGGTATGCAAGAGTGGAGAAGCTCCGTTCCGACTTCTTGCCAAAGAACTTCCAATCCGCGAAATCGAGAAGAGCCAACCAGTCTTCTTTATTCTGGGCATGCTTTCCCTCACGCCAATGGAGGCCCTGCTGGTTGTCTGCGCCAAGCCATTTAAAGACTTTATCTGCGGCACGGTAAGTCAACTCCGTCCCATAAGGGTTCGCCCAATAGTCCTGCCGGGCGTGTGCATTGAATAAAGCACGGGGAGCAATCAACGCTTTTCTTGTATGAGCATCAAAAGGAAGGCGGTCTTCGTTATCAAAAAATCCGAAGTACCGATTTTGCCACCAATAAGGAAATTTCTTTTGGTGAGCATTGAGCCTTTGTCTTGCCTGGTCTTTTTCAAAGTATCGCAGACTGGCTGTTCCACCTGCTCCGGAAGAATTCGGTGCCGTGATGGCAATCCGTTCATCATAGATACCTGCACATAAGGCCGTTTTTCCACCTCTTGAGTGACCCGTTGCTACCATCTTTTTCACGTCAAGAACTTCAAGCTTTTCCAGAGCGTCCGCAACCAGACTGTGAGTCCATGCCCATGCAGCGATGGTGCCCCAATCATATTCAGGATAAAGCCGTAATACTCCCGTATTTTCCAGTAGCTTATTGCCTTGGTAAGTTGCAACTTCATGGCGATTGAATTTACACAACAGATAGCCTCTGGACACCGCTTCCTTTGCCGCCGCTAAATCTGTATCAGACACTTTCTTTTTTAGCCCGGATTTTCCCTCAAAAAAGACATGACAGTTTTTAATGATTCCCGGCAGCCGCTTATTGCCGACAGACCTTATGATCTCGATATGAAATGTCGCGGACTTCTTTATTCTGTTTAATGTTATGGCGTAACGCTCATGCACTGCCTTGCCAGTAAAAACGGGCTTGTTCCAGATACATTTCAAATCAAAATGTTTGGGTCGTGGCGGCATCGTGCCGTACATATAGTATGCCAACATTGCTTTCAGATATGTTCGCTGTGCGGGCCACTCCTCTGTCGACATTATTCGTGAGCCGTCTGCTTTAAGAAACGGATCCGGCATACCGTTTTGAACAGGCAGCTCTCCAACCGTAGGAAAGTTTCCTGAGAGACTATTCCCATCGGCGACAAGCCGTGCCAAAATCTTCTCGTCTCTAGCCTCATCGAGCGGATTCATGTCCTTCGCTTCGGCCGCCGCAATACTGTTCTTTTGATTACCAGGTAAATCCTCAGCCAGGCATAGGCCGGGAGCAATAATGTAAAGTGTGGTGAATAAAAATCTTATAATCATCTTTTGTTATAAATCAGTATAGTGGGTTCGTATATTAGAAGGTCTCTTTTTCTATGAGGTTGCCGTCTTTATCCCATTCCATTCGCAACGACCTTTTGCCATTTTTATAGTGCCAATGTTGCCGTTTCGACACCCCTCCAGTATTGGACACTAATACCCGTGAAAGGCTCCTTCTCGCCTTTGACCTAAACAAGACCATCAGAAGTAGTTAACTTTGTGGATTCAATTGATCGAACTTCGTTGTCCAACGGTTCTTTATCCTGCTCCTTGACTTCTAGGCTTTGCTCACCTACGCCCGAAGGTTCGTGAACGGGATATGTCTCCTCTTTCGTCAGGTTGCCCGCTTCATCCCATTCCATTCGTAAAATTACACCACCGTATTGGTAGTCGATTTCTCTGATTTTCGATCCGTCCTCTTGGTAATCAATCGCCGTGCCATTTACCTTGCCTTGAATCCAGGGGGTTTCTACCTTCTTGTTTCCGTTCTCATAGTAGTGAATCTCCATGCCATGCTTTTTGCCTTTTACATAGTGGGATTCAAAACTTTTCGATCCGTTCTTATGGTACCAAGTCTGGGCACCATCCTGTTCTCCGTTAACAAAGGAGACTTCCGCCCGCTTAGATCCGTCCTCGTGATACCAAGTCGAAGTGCCATGCTTTTTGCCATCTATGTAGGGGGCTTCCATCGACTTCGATCCGTCTTCATGATATCCCATCACCATGCCATGGAGTTTGCCGTCCACCATGGGAGGATCTTCCTTCTTGATTCCGTTTTCATCGTAATTAGTCGGTATACCGTTATGCTGGTCTGTATCGTAGCGCATTTCCTTCCACTTCGATCCATCCTCTCGATACCAAACCTGAGATTGCCGTTTATGTTTTGCGTAAACGGTTTCACTCTCCTTCGCTCCGTTCCGGCGGTACTTAATCGCCGTGCCATTAGCATTGCCGTCTACATAGGGGGTT
>Ga0180120_10000061_pt1 | contig 48018 bp, 32 predicted proteins | sample CPBDNA_3_FD_129677 | JGI IMG/M metagenome (GOLD analysis project Ga0180120, IMG submission 129677) | Freshwater to marine salinity gradient microbial communities from Chesapeake Bay, USA - CPBay_Spr_31_0.2_DNA (version 2) (version 2) | ecosystem: Environmental > Aquatic > Marine > Coastal ... | reverse complement strand
TAAAGTTTTAACCATGCTTTAGATATGGCCTTGTCAGACAGTTTAATTTTTATATTACTAATTTGTAACATCTAGATCGTTGTAAATTGCTGTTAGAACATTTTTATCATACACTTCTGAATCCACTCCTTGTAACTGTTTGATTACAATTTGATCCACGCTATCAAACTTTTGCACTTCTACCAACGGTTGCTGTGCATTGTCTACCTGTTCAGGGATCAGTTGTAGTTCTCTCAGTTGATATTTGTCTATGAATGTTTCCCTGACGAAGTTTGCTTCTTCATAACTGATCTTTATGTCCAGTGTAACTCTCACATACATCTTGGGTTTTAGGTACTTGTCTGGATCCTCTAACAGTTCTGAAACTTTGATAGTAATATATCTAGGCATATCAGGCCAGTTGATATATTTGGGCTCATTGCCATATTCCAATATCATCATGCCACGATCGTCATCCCATGCATCTGCATAGTTGTGTGGGAAAGCATTGCCCATGTAAGTTACGTTCTTCATGATTTGTCTTTTGTGGAAGTGTCCTGAGAACACTTTCTCACAACCTACGAAATGATCTGTCTGTATTCCACCAACATCTGGCATTTCTACCATTGCATTCATTTTGAAATAAGGCAGTTCGAAATGTCCAAACACATATTTCTGTTTCATTTTTTCAATTTTTTTCCATTCGTCTCCTACAACCCATGGTATGATCGCGACATCTTCTTCCACTAACCATTCATTCACTATGTGTATGTTTGGTATATTCCTGATGTACTCCATGGAATTGATCTCTCTCTTGTCTCTGTAGTACAGATCATGGTTGCCCATGATAACATAAACTTTTTCAAACGCCGCACCCAGTCGTTCCATGTTGGAAACTGTGTAGTTCATTGTGGAAACGTTTGTTGCTGATCTGTGATGGTGCCAATCACCTAGGAATATACAGGTCTCACAGCCTTGTGCCTTGGCCTGCTCTATGAACCATCTCACGAAGTCCTCGCAGTCGTCGTTATGTACACGGCTGTTGCCTTTCAACCCAAAATGTATGTCTGTGAAACATGCTACTTTTTTAAAAAATGCCATGTGTTACCATCTCTTCTTTACTATTGGTTTGTGATTGGCCATGTCTATCTTGTTCTTAAACTTGACATCTTCGAAATCCTCTGAATCTAGTTTGCCTTTCTTCTTTAAGGTCTTGTTCAGTTTTGCTAAGGTTGTTTTGTTTACTGCATGTACATCGCCGTGTGCTGTCTTCATTCTCTTCTGGTATGATGGTCCTGCAGTCTCATTCTCATTCTGTCTTGTGAAACTAGGCATCATTCCGTTGAGTTCTAACAAGTCGTCTCTGATTGCTTGATTTTTTTTTTCAATATTTAATATCCTAGTGAAACTGTTTGTTATGGCCGCTGTGTAATATGCAAAAGGATTGTCTGACTTGGATTCGTCAAACTGCAATCCAATCTGTGACAGTTGCATCAGTGCTTGTGATTGCATCTCATCGTTGTAGGTGTACCCTCTCCAGTTGGCCCTGGTACCGTACCTTTCACACAACTTCATGTACATCATTGCCAGTTGATTGGTCATCTTGCCGTGATCTACAGAGAAGTGTCCATTGCTCATACCACCTACCCAGTGTGATTTCCCCACACACACTAGTTTGCCTTTTTTGTCAAACTTGTAGTGTTGGAATGGAGGGAAGTTAACTTTAGAATGGTGATCTGCTGTTGTTTTTGGATTCTTCTTTCTTTGATCGTCCATGGGCACGTGGTCAAACATCATTACTCTGAATACTAGATCCGTTTTCTCTATCTTCCTCGGACTCATTGTGTAGTCCACTAATTTTATTTTTTTAAGTCCTGCCGCTTTGGCATCCTCCCACGCTTCCTGTGTGAGTCTTTTGGCTTTGGCCTTCCTGGCCTGTGCCACTGCACTGGCGTTGACTTTCTTGAGATTGGGTACTATGAGGTCAAACCGTGCGTCCTCAGGTGCCACATACGAGCAGTATGTGTTCTTGCTGGCGTGTATCTGTGCCAGGAGATCTCTGTTGTTTAGGTACTTTACTCTTTTCATATTTCTCCAATGTTATTAGTGTAAAAGTGACCACAAACAGGTCTGTTGAATCGTGCCGTATGGTGAATTAAGTGCGCCTAGATTAATGCCTATAAATATAGTTAAAGTATACGAAATTTTACAAAGGAAAGCAACCATTTATGTTGGGAAAAATAATCAAGAACGTAGGACAGGGCATATTCAACAGAACCCTGGGCAGATTGACAGGTGCCGGTATTTCCACAGATTCGAGGATTGTACAAGCAACGGCCAAGTGGTCTGGACGTAACGACAAAACAGACTGGCGTGTGAGACTGCAAGTGCCAGACGGACCTTTGAAGAAATTTTTTGATTTTGATAATAATCCTTTGATGGCCCCTTTGGCAGACGCACAGGGAATCTTTTGGCCGTTGACTCCAACTATGCAAATAGCACACCAGGCCGCCTACAATGCATTGGACCAGGTGCACAGCAACTTTCCGCACCAAGCATACCAGAATTCTCAGATAGATCAAATGAACATCATTGGTGAATTTCCTGTGCAGAATCAAGACGATGCCAGGCACTGGGTGGCCACGGTTAATTTCCTAAGAACAGCGACCAAGATGTTTTTTGGTAATGATGACGGTGATGGCCTGAAAGGTAATCCACCACCGATCCTGCATCTTTATGGATATGGAGATCACATGTTCAACAAGGTTCCTGTGGTAGTAAATTCATTTAACGTTGAGTTGAGACAGGGTATAGACTACATCTCTACCAAGCAAGGAAGCAAAGGTGATCTTATGAAACAGAACTACATAGCAGAACAACAAGGTTATGCTAACTCCGGTTTAAATTATGATCCATACACAGGCAGACCAATAAACATGGACGCAGTAAACAATGTAAAAGTGGACAGTAATTACGAATCACAGACGTGGGCACCAACACTGTCAAACATATCAGTGCTAGTGACACCGATCTACAGCAGGGAGTCTATCAAGAACTTCTCAATGAAGAAATTCGTTCGTGGTGAACTAAATGGTAAAGGAAGCAACGAGGTAGGATTCATCTAATGGCCAAATATTCAAACACGTCACCGTATTTTGATACAAGACAAGTGGCAGACTATCTTGATGTGTTTACTCCGAGGACACTCACTGCGGAGCAAGACGATCAAAGTTACACAATAGAAAGGACTTATGCATACAGACCAGATCTTTTGGCATATGACCTTTACGGTTCGCCGAGGCTGTGGTGGGTGTTTGCTCAGCGTAATCCAAACCAGATAGAAGATCCCATCTACGACTTCAAACCAGGAGTGACGGTTCAACTACCAAAGAAAGAGAACCTACTCAAAGACCTAGGGATATAATCTATGGCTAACGATTATAACGGTCCCGATTTTGGTTTAACGATTGAGGGACCATCAACACTCAATAAAACCAATGAGCAATTTATTACCACTATAAATGCCCCAAACCTCCTACATCAGTTTGCTTCGTACACGTCACTGTTTACATTGAGTGCATTGTCTAGGAATGATTTAGTAAACACAACCTCATTGTTGGATAGTAAACCACATGACATTATTTTACGAAGTGGAGGAATTGGGCCAAATGAGAATCAGACCAGGAATCCACTCACACCCGAAGACAAAAAAATACTCGACGAAAGTGTTCGTATAAAGGGCGGCATTGAGAAAAGTAGAGACACTCTACAAAGAAACAGAGACCTGTATATAAAATCAGTGAACATGAACAGCGTGCCTGGACTGAACGACAAGAGGAGGCTCACTTCGGTAACGCAGATAGAGATAAACATCGTGGAACCGGCCGGCATAACACTTATCGAGAGGATACGTGGGGCGGCCATCAACAACGGATACCTAGACCATTTAGACGCACCTTATCTTTTGACAATCGATTTCCAAGGGTTTGATGAACTAGGCAATCCAGCCACAGCCAAAGATGCAAAAAACATGAAACGTGTGATTCCTATAAAAATCAATGACATGCAGATGGACGTGAATCAAGGTGGTACAGTCTATTCGGTCAAAGCAATACCCTACAATGAATTTGGTTTTGTAAACAGGATGAATTTTCCTAGGACAGCGGGACAATTACAGCCAATAGGCAGGAAGTTGTCTGACGTTTTTGTGTCTTTAGAAAAACTGTTGAACAAACAGAACCAGGACGAAGAAAAAGAAGGAAAGGTCGAGTTTCCGGACGTATACACCATTGCATTTGACAATCTTCCAGACGGCATAGAAGACGTAGAACTAGATATGCCTAACCTAGACCAAACAGGCATGGCATCACAGGGTGTCACCGGTGCTGATGGAGGATTTTATGTAGCCAACACCATTTCTGTACCACCCGACTACATGAAGATCAACACCAACAACGCCATAACTCAGATACTTGAAAATATCATGAAGGGCCATCCCGCATACACAGACAAGAAATACAAGGCCTGGACGGAGAAAGTGAAAAGGCAACTTAATATTGCACAGTTCAAGGGCGGAGCAAAGCAAGTGCTAGAAGCGGCGCAGAATTACTTTTTCGACTACTTCAAAATAAGGGCCAGCGTGGTCCCGATACCCGGAAAGTTTGACAGGGAACGTGCAATGAATCAGAAACACATCACCTTCCATGTGGAACCATACAAGGTACATGCCTATTCTCTGGCCATACCCGGCGTGAGCACAGGACAGAATTTCAAGAACTTTGTGTTCAAGAAGTACAACTACATATTCACTGGTGATAATGTTGACGTTTTAGATGTCAACATCAACTACAATGTGGCGTACTTCCAGAGTAGGTTGAAAGACCTCGAATCCACAGACGGAAAAGGCAACGTCATCTCAGATGCAAAAGACAAACCCACGGGAGGCGTAAAGAACGCCACACAGTATTTCACTGACCAAGACTTTTTGTTAAGGTCTAGTCCGGGCACTGCCAAACAAGGGGGCACCGGAAAGACGGGTGGCACACCAACACAGTTGGACTCGTTCCTAGACGCACTTACCCATCCAATGGCAGACATGGTGAATGTGAGGATGGAGATACTTGGAGATCCTGCATGGATCAGCCAGTCCCAATTCATACCACTGAATGGTGATGCCTTTGCACCAGGCACAGGAGTCGGATCAGATCCAGACATAGATTATTGGAGAGCCAACAGGAGAAGGATATGGAACGAAGATCTACAATGTTTCAACACAGATGTGGCCGAACCAATAATCAACTTGAATTTCCGTATGCCGACCGATTTCAACGACCAGACAGGGGTATATGAATTACAGACGACTCAGTCAGCCGCATTCAGCGGATTGTATAGGGTAATACAGGTAGAGCATAATTTCGAGGATGGGAAGTTCACGAACGTCTTGCAAATGACCAGATTTAACAATCAAGGAATGCCAATTTCCAATCCCGTGCCTACATCTGTCGTAGTAGATAAACAAGGTGAATCTTTTGTTGTATTGAAAAGCGAACTTACTAAATTTTATGCAGATAAAAATTTCGTCAACCTCAACGAGAACTTAACTAGTATTGGCAAGAAATTTATTGATCTTGCGTCTGCTGGTGTTAGTAGGATAAAAAATAAAGTAAAAAATAAAATAAAAGGATTTTTAAGTTAATGTCATTACACAATTATCTTAAAGGAGACGCTTCAACATCGAAAGCACCAGGCGAAGATCTGTCATGGACAGGAAGAAATCCTGGACCATACCTGGGCACGGTCAAAGGTAATTTAGACCCTGCTAGAATGGGTAGATTGAAGGTACACATACCTAGTCTGTCAAAGACGACAGACCCACGAGAAGATCAATTGATAACCTGTGAATACCTGGCACCATTCTATGGCGCCAAAGGAGGCAAGTATGCCAAAGGAGCAGGCACATCTTTTGAAGATTCCCAACACTCATACGGAATGTGGATGGTGCCGCCAGACCTTGAGACAAAGGTTCTAGTCATATTTGCTGAAGGCAAAATGGAGCAGGCCTACTGGATGGGTTGTGTGCTGGAGCCATACACCAATCACATGATGCCAGGCATAGCATCAAGCACCAATACAAATGATGCTTTAGATGGTACCTTTGAGGGTGCTGACGCAGGCTTCCAGGATGATAAGCAATCCAAGTATGGTTCAAAAAATGTGCCATCGGGAGAGCTCAACAGGAACAAACAAGGTGCGTTGCAGAACGGCAACTACGAAGCAACACCCAAACCCATACACCCATTTGCAGAAACGCTGTTGAAACAAGGGTTGAGTGCAGATGACGTCAGGGGAAACACCTCCAGTTCAGCACGTAGGGAAACACCTAGTCAGGTTTTTGGAATTAGCACGCCGGGTAGGAAAGATAGTTCCACGACAAAGGTGGACGTGGGAACTAAAGAATCTGGAGCAAAGGATTTCGTAACTAGGAAGACCGGACACACTTTCGTCATGGACGATGGTGCAGTGGATGGAACAAATCAACTCACAAGATTAAGGACAGCATCAGGACACCAACTGCTTATGCACGACACGGAGGGAGTGGTGTATATTGCCAACGGTTCCGGTAACGCCTACATAGAGATGCAGAGGAATGGAAGGATAGATGTGTATTCTGGCTTTGGGGGAATCAACTTGAGGACGGAAGGTGACTTCAACTTGCACTCGGACTCCAACATCAACATGCATGCCAACGGACAGATCAGGATGAGCGCCGCCAAGGAGATGATACATTCAGCAGATGTTATGTTGAATTTGGGAACCAAAGGAATATTAAACAGTTCTCAAAAAGGTGCAATTAGAGATTACGCAAGAGATGGATTAAGTTCTTTCACCAAAGGTACGCAACTGCATGGAGCAGGAGGACAGATACATCTTGCAGGCCAACAGGTACATTTCAACTCAACACAGGCCAGCGACAAATGGGGGCCATCATGGCTTACTCAGGAGAAGGCCGGCATGCAACTGCGTGAAGAGGGTGACGTTGAATTAGTTCAAAAAGGTGTCAGCCCTCTGAAAGCGTTCACCAGGCAGACCAAGACCACAGTACACAGGTTTGTGACACACGAGCCCATGTTCAGGGCAACTGCAATAGCCGGTGACTCGATCATCCCTGACAACCCCGTCGATAAGAAAAAGTGGCTTAAATTGGCCAACACACCAGGTACTCCAGAATTTATTAATCAGAGAAACAGAAAAGGTAAGGCCCGTTTCGCCCAGTGGCAGGAAGATGCAACTGTAAAACTGAAAAAAGCGATGGGATCAAGCACAAATCCTGAGAAGGCCAAGAAGATTTTAACGGAATATGCCGCGGGGTACGACAAACTATACGGCATCGCTAAAGAGGCAGGTGTGTCGTTCGACATCAAGGACAGCATTTCCAGTAAATTCAAAGGATTCGACGTTAACACAGATGTTAAAAATCTAACCAACACACTCTCTTCACAGGTGATAGATAAATTCTCAGGCAAGAGCACAGAATTGTTCAAGGACAACGTGTTCGTCAACAGTGCAGGTGAACTGTTCACTCTGGGAAGCAAGACCATGGAAGGCATAGGTGGTGGTTTCGACTTAGCAAACAGCGGTCTGAATGCTGTCAAAGGACTAACAGGAAATCTATCCGCAGGCAACATTCCGGCAACAATAGCCAATCTATCCAGCATCACACAAAACTACCAGAGTGTGATTGGAGGAAATATAGTAGGAATGCAATCGGTCAGGAGTCTGGCCACCAAGGCAGGACTGTTCAACTCCAGTGCGGCACAGTTGGGCGGACAGTCGTTCCTGCAGAACGTGGGACAAAATCTTGGAGCAAAAATAGGAAACATAGGTGGTGCGGTCAAGAGCTTCTTTGGAGGGTTCAAGTTCAGCGACCAGAGATTGAAGGAAGACATTCGACTAGTTGGAAAGTCGCCCTCGGGTATTAACATTTATTCGTTTAAATACTATCAGATACCAGGCAGGTACATTGGAGTAATGGCACAGGAAGTGCCATGGGCGAGAACAATGACCGACACTGGTTATTATGCTGTGGATTACAGCAAGGTTGACGTGGAATTTAGGAGATTGAATTAATGGCATACGGAGATTCGGGTAATGGATTATCAGACAAGTCAGTGACCTTCAAGGGTTTCAGTTCACGTGCGGACAAGCGAAACTTCAAACTATACGATTTCGAGGTTGCAAAGCAAGACCTAATAAACAGATTGAGTGTCCGTAAAGGCGAGAGAGTTGAGAACCCGGAATTTGGCACAATAATATACGATGCCATATTCGAGCCATTCACGGAAGCATTAAAAGAAGCCATAGTAGAGGACATTACCGCCAATTTGAATGCAGATCCACGTATCAGCACACAGGAGATACTGGTCACAGAAGCAGACAAGGGCATAGCCATACAGGCAACTATAACATATGTGCCGTTGAATATTACCGAGAAATTGAGTTTCAACTTTGACGAGAACTCACTAATGCGTCTATCTTAATATACGCACATTTCCTAACATATAAATACCATTGTAATTACAATGGCCACAACAGATAGACAGAACAGATTATTAGTAGCGGAAGATTGGAGAAAGATCTACCAGTCTTTTCAACAGGCCGATTTCAAATCATACGATTTCGAGACCCTAAGAAGGACCATGGTTTCTTATCTCAAAGAAAATTACCCAGACGATTTTAACGATTTTGTTGAGAGTTCTGAGTACGTTGCACTTATAGATCTGATAGCATATATCTCACAAGCACTTTCATTCAGGGTTGACTTGAATGCAAGGGAAAATTTTCTAGAGACAGCGGAGAGAAGGAATTCGGTATTAAGATTGGCAAGATTAATCAACTACAATGCAAAGAGAAATTTGCCAGCCACAGGATTATTGAAGATAGATTCAATGTCGACCACACAGGACGTCAGAGACAGCACAGGAACAAACCTAGCAAACAGCAATGTCATATGGAATGATTCGGCCAATTCCAACTACAGAGAACAGTTCACTGCAATATTGAACGCGGCAAACCAGACAGGACAACTTTTTGGTAACCCAAGGGAGTCTGGATCCATAGGAGGAATAACCACAGAGGTTTACACTCTAAGTTCCAATCAATTGGACCTGCCCATATTCAAATTTCAAAAGTCGGTTGGAGGAACAACGAGATCATTTGAGATAGTCCCAAGCTCAATAAATGACTCTGAATCAATATACGAATCTTCTCCAATACCAGGAGCGGGACTGACGTACACATACAGATCAGACGGGTCCGGAGACAGTAGTAACAATACAGGTTTCTTCTTCTTGTTCAAACAAGGAACGATGGAGAATCAGGAGTTTACGGTAGACACAGCGATTACAAATTATGTCAACCCCATCGCAACATCTGATATCAATAACTCAGATGTTTGGTTATACAAGTTAGATCAGTTTGGACAATTATCAGAATCATGGACGAAAGTTCCATCACTGTCAGGCAACAATGCAATATACAATTCATTATCAAAGGCAGAGAGAAACACATTCAACGTGGTGACAAAAAACAATGATGCAATTGACCTAGTGTTTGGAGATGGCAATTTCTCTAACATACCTCTAGGAAGTTTTAGAACCTACTACAGGACTAGTGACAACGCCAAGTACGCCATACAACCAGCAGACATGCAGAGCATACGGTTGACAGTGCCATATACAGACGCCAACGGTGCACAGCAGTCATTGTCAATGAGCGTCAGTTTGAAAGCAAGTGTTTACAACTCAGCGGCGACGGAATCAAATGATTCCATAAAAGAGAAAGCGGCACAGGTTTACTATTCACAGAACAGAATGATAACAGCAGAAGACTATCAAGTGGTGCCATTGAGTGTATCGCAGGAGATAGTGAAAGTTAGATCGGTAAACAGGTCAGCATCTGGAATAAGCAGAGCCAAGGAGATACTGGATCCAACAGGTGAGTACTCTAATGTAAATGTGTTCGCAGAAGACGGGATACTTTGCAGGGAAGAATCATTACAACGGTTCACGTTCACGTTTAACAACAAGAGTGATATACAGTCAACCATAGACACATCTGTCGAGGCCAAATTGAAAGAAGCATATGCCAGACAGTTCTACTACTTGAAGTATGGAACAAAAGACGCCAGCACACTATCAGCAACATGGAATTCAACCACAACTTCCACTAATACCAATACGGGTTTTTTCACTTCTGGTGGTGCATTGACCTTAGGTGATTCAGCAACTTCCAACATGAAGTTTGCAAAACCAGGTGCATTGGTAAAATTCACTTCACCAGATACTCGAAAATTTAAGAACGGAACACTTGTTTCTTCAACAACAGGTGAGGCCGAGGACAGGTTATGGGCCAAAATAGGTGCAGTAGTACTAGATGGTGCTAATAGTGGAGCAGGTAATCTGGAGTCAGGTGTTGGTCCAGTCACACTTAACAATATTGTTCCAGACGGTTCGGTCATAAATGCAATCATACCAAATTTAACAACATCATTTTCTGAAACATTGGAAACAGACCTATTGGACAGGATAACGGCTTATGAGGAGTTTGGACTGAGGTATGATGTAGATTCTGAAACATGGAAAGTTATCACGTCAACTAACCTAAGCACTAGCACAGTTTTTGATCTATCGGGTGCAGGATCTACTGCGGGGACAAATGCAGATGCCAGTTGGTGGTTTAAGTTTACAAACGACGGAAACACATACACAGTGCAATACAGAAAATTAGAATATATCTTTGAGTCGGAGTCACAGAACAAGTTTCACTATGATGTGGAAGAAAAAATTTACGACTATACTACGGGTAGGAGTGTCAAGGACGCAGTTAAAATATTAAAGACCAACAGTGTAATTTCAACAGGAAACAGTGTGGGCTATCCACTTACATGGCAGGTGGTTGACGTTGTTACAGAAGTAGATGGCTTCCAAGACAATAGAAAAGTCAAGGTTGGATTCTATGATGCAGATGACGATGGTGTGGTTGATAACCCAGAACTGTTTGACATATTTGTAGAACCTACATTATCAGAATCAACAAAATTCGTATTCTTCGAGAAGTACACATCATATGATAATATAGAAAGATTCAGACCATATGCGGCAAGTAATTTTGTTGTATCACAAAATGAAACAGATATTAATCTCAACACCACAGTATATACAGACGGACAACTATTTTATTTCTATGACTCGGCAGAGGATGTTGTAAAACAGTACAGTTCTACAACAAATACTCTCACAACAACAACAGATTATAGAGCAAGAAAAGGAAGAAGTTCGATCAATTTTCAGTACAAACACCATGCAGGACAGGAAACTAGAATAGATCCTAGCGTGTCAAACATAGTTGATGTTTACCTATTAGAGAGAACATACGACAACCTGTTTAGAATTTGGTTGCAGGATGGTGGTACAAAACCGACCGTGTCCACAGCAGATCAGTTGAGAATAAATTATTCAGGCGTACTTAATCCATTGAAATCATTGTCAGATCAGATTATATACCATCCTGTGAAATACAAGATATTGTTTGGATCAAATGCTGAGGAACAACTACAAGCGACTTTTAAAGTTGTCAAAAATACTAAAACAAATGTGTCAGATGCAGTGATCAAGACTAGAGTGATAGCCGCCATAAACGAATTTTTTGCACTGGACAACTGGGATTTTGGAGACAGTTTTTATTTTACAGAATTAGCCGCATACATACACAATCAACTAGCACCAGATTTACTGACTGCTGTAATTGTACCTAATCAGTCAGGACAAGGTTTTGGATCTCTGTTCCAGATAGATTCTGCGGCGGATGAAATTTTTATTAGTGGGGCCACCGTTAATGATGTTTCGATTATCACAGCACTAGGAGCCAACCAATTATCGGCTTCAGGTACTGTTGTAACAAGCTCATCAACTGCCACAAACAACACCACAACAGGATCAGCGGTATCAGGCTCTACTACAACAGGTTCCGGTTCAAGCACCGGCAGTAGTGGGTCAGGATACTAATGGCAGACAACCCAACAAACGCACTGACTAATAACGAGGTCGTAAAACAAGGTACGAACGAGTACAGACGTACAGTTCAGCACCTGCCTGCTTTTTATAGGACAGACGCCAATCAAAAATTTTTATCAAGTACAATGGACCCATTGGTACAGAAAGGTGCACTGGAGAGGCTTGATGGTTTCATAGGAAAACAGGATTCGTACACAAGGAAAATTGACGACAGATATATCAGTGCAACTAGCAGAGATAGATTTGCATATCAACTAGAGCCTACAGTTACATACACAGACAAGGACACCACTTCTGTAAATCCAGAAGACCAGGTTAAATTCACAGGAACATATGACGACTACATAAATCAGATCAAGTATCTAGGTGGCAAAGTCAACAACCATGATAGGTTGAACAAAGAGACTGTGTACAGTTGGAACCCGGCAATAGATTACGACAAGTTGATCAACTACAGGGAATACTACTGGATACCAGAAGGACCTGGCTCTATTGAGATAGATGCAGTAGGACCAAACGCAGTGGTAGAATACGCAGTTGAAAATTTGGCTAAAGGTGCATACAATTTCTCACACAGAGAGAACGAGAACAATCCTATCCTTACGCTTTACAGGGGTAATACCTACAAGTTCGATGTAAATGCAAAAGGACATCCGTTATACATAATGACAGAACCATACAAGAGCAAGGTATCTGTAGACGGCTCAACGTCAACTATATTTGACACAGGTGTAACGAATAATGGTACAGACTACGGAACAATCAAATTCACAGTGCCCACGACAGGTGCACCGGACACTTTATATTACCAGTGTGGTAACCATGACGCCATGTACGGCATTCTCCAAATCAAAGATGCAACAAGTACAACTGCGATCAATGTTGAGGATGACATAGTTGGAGCAAAAAATTACAGCCTAAGGACTTTAGATCTATCCAACGGCATGAAGATAAAATTTACAAACTCGTTGGTGGCGACAACGTACCAAGACAAAGAATATTACGTTGAAGGGGTTGGCGAAGCGATAACATTGACCGACGTTGAAGACCTAATGACACCGGGCAGTTATGCAACAGAAACAACTATATTGTATGACCAAGCAGGGTATGATTCGCGACCATATGCAAAAGCATATTACCTACCTGAGGCAAAGGACCACATCACAATAAAAAGAGATTCACGTGATCAGAATGCCTGGTCGAGATACAACAGATGGTTTCACAGGTCCGTCATAGAGGAGACTGCAAAAGTAAACGGATTCACGCCAGATCTAAACGAGGACGATAGAGCCAAAAGACCCATAATAGAATTTGATTCTGGATTAGCACTTTACAATCACGGCACAGTAGCAAAGAAATCAGTAACACTGTATGACACAGTGACTACCGATGCTTTTAGCAACGTAGTTAGACAGACAGGTTACATCATTGACGGACTAGCACTAGCAGATGGAATGAGAGTTGTATTTGCGGCTGACACGGATCCTACAGTCAAGAACAAGATATATGATGTAAACTTTGTAACAGCGGGAGACTCCACACAGGTTATAAATCTAACAGAAGCGTCTGATACCACACCAGCAGACCAAGACTCTATATTCATAGAGTTTGGAACAATAAACCAAGGCAAGACTTTCCGTTATAACAGCACCGCAGAGACTTTCGTTGAAGCACAACAGAAAACAGGAGTTAATCAACAGCCGTTGTTTGGCATGTGGGACAACGATCACACATCTTTCGACGATGCTACGACATATCCCAATTCAAGTTTTACCGGAGCGAAGGTTTTCTCTTTTGCAACATCAGACACGGCCACAACTGACACCGTACTGGGAATAAAGGTAAAGTACAACACCATCAATAATGTTGGAGACATTGTGTTCGAATCTGATCATACGTCAGGCACATTTACTTTCAAGAGTGGATCGAAAACAATAACAAAGAATTTAGCCGAAGGGCACCTGCACTACACGACAGGTAGAAGCACACACAACTCAAGGGGTTCCTGGATAAAAAGAAAAATCGAAAGCAGACAGCGTGTTATCAGGACTTTCATAGTAAACCCAACCGAGAAACGGTTATTCCCTATAGATTTTTATAAAGATTCAGCGGACCTAACAGATTTGGAAGTATCAGTATCGGTTAATGGTTCTAGGAAAACACTGAATACCGATTACACCCTGGAAACAGGAACAAAAAACAAATATGTAAAATTTGTAAAAGCACTGGAGACTGATGACCAGATACGGATAGCGGCACACAGTAGTGCTGACAAGTTGGCCAACAAAGGCATATACGAAATACCTGAAAACCTGTCTACTAACGCTCTCAACAATCAGTTGGGAACTTTCACGTTTGGACAGATTTTGAATCATGTACGAGATATACTTGACAAAAACCAGGACGTTACGGGTTCTATACCAGGCGTATCGAACCTACGGGACAAACCAAATGCTAGATTGAGGGGTGGTAGTATACAACAGCACGAGGGACCATTGCTTCCTGCTGTGTTCAACATTATTGATCAGCAAGCCAACTTTATATCAGCAACGGACTACGTCAATCAGGAGTACGAGAAATGGTATAACGCATTCTTAACACACGCAACAGGAACAGCATATGAGGGAGTGGCCGCTGATAGAGTCGATGAGATAATCACAGCAATCACACCAGGCAGGAACAGCACTTTCCCGTTCTACTATGAAGACATGGCGGGCTGGGGAGAGAATGTTTCAACAAGATCATATACAGTGATGGGATCCTCACAGACCGACTATGCACTAGACTCACAACACGATATAAAAACTTTGAGCAACAGGGCAGTGTACGTTTATCTCAATGGAGTACAACTACTTTTAGGAACAGATTACACATTCAGCACAACAGACGACAGTATTAGCATTAGTAAGACACTGGCAGAAGGCGACAAGATATTGATAAAGGACTATGCAGACACTACAGGTAGTTACATGCCTCCATCACCGACCAAACTAGGAATGTATCCTAAGTTTACTCCTGAGGCATTCACAGACACAACTTATTTGACCGACACAGCGGTGATCAGGAAACACGATGGTTCCATAATAAAGGCATATGGAGATGAGCGTGATGATTTAATTTTAGAACTTGAAAAAAGAATTTACAACAACATAAAAGTAGAATATGATTCAGCATTGATTGACATACATGATGTGTCGCCAAGTGCTTTTACGTCAACTGAATACACACTACAGGAAATAGATAGTGTGATGGGCCCAGACTTCTATCAGTGGGCGGGACGTAATAATGTGCAGTACATCAACAACACGGGTTTCTCAGAGGGATCGCCATTCACGTACAACTACGCAAGATCAAAAGGTAGACTGATCGGTGAAAACCTGCCAGGACATTGGAGAGGCATATACAAATATTTCTACGACACTGACGCTCCTCATGTGAGACCATGGGAGATGCTAGGACATTCAGAGAAACCCAGCACATGGGACGCCACCTATGGAACCGCCCCATACACGTCAGGCAACGATGTGTTATGGAATGCAATAGCAACAGAACCCGGAAGATATGGGAAACCATTAATTAAAAACTATCTACCAGTCGACGCATCAGGAAACCTACTAGACCCATTAGCGGCAGGATTGGTTGATAACTTTGACATACCAGGAAGACAGAATGCTTGGAAGTTTGGAGATCAAGCACCAGCGGAAACGTCATGGAGGAGATCCAGTGCTTATCCTTTCACAGTGACAAAAGCATTGGCATTGACTAAACCTGCCAAGTTCTTTACTAATCTTTTTGATCCATCTAGGTTAACAACGAACACGTCAGGAAACCAAATATACACAGAGACTGGCATAAGAAGAACCTTAGCAACTTCCAAGTATCATTTGGAGACAGAAACAGATCTAGCAACAGATATCACAACAAGATATCAAACGGCGGGGTATCAACCGTTTGTGATAAATTATCTAATATCAAGGAATCTAGACAGCAAGGCCTTCTACTACGACAAGATGAAGAATCTGTCTGTGCAGTTAGCATACAAATTAGGTGGATTCACAGACAAAGACAATATAAAAATTTTAACTGACAGTGTATCACCAGGATCAACATCAGGATCAAAATTTATACCGGATGAAAACTACAAGATATTATTCAGAACTTCTAATCCTGTAGAGAGTTTCTATTACTCGGGTGTGCTGATTGAGTTGAACACAGATATCAGTCAGGATGGATCGACCCTGTTAGGAGGATATAAAGTACTGGGTTACAGCACTGTTAAACCTTACTTCAATTTCAACTATCCTGTTAAAACAACAACGACAAAAGCAGTATCTGTTCAGGGTTCGAACGTGGTCGAACAGTATACATCATACCAAGAAACTACACAGACCATACCTTATGGCCATGTGTTCGACACAATACAGGATGTTGCAGACTTCTTGTTTGGTTACGGGCACTGGTTAGAAAAGCAAGGGTTCAGGTTCAACAAATTTTCAAAAGAAATTAAAGAAGTATTGAACTGGTCGAGTGCTGTTCGAGAATTTTTGTTCTGGACAACACAAGAATGGGCACCAGGCTCGGCCATCACTGTGTCACCTGCCGCAGATGGCTTTGAGTTAGATACAAATAATAGTGTAGTGGGACAGTTGAGAAATCTTGCAGGAGACTATTCGTTACTTGATTCAGGTGGCAGGAAGATTGACATCAAAGAGATATCGACCAAGAGGATAGGAAAGACATTTGAGTTGGGTATAAAATCTGATACTGTAGGACTATATCACGTAGCATTGAACACGGTACAGAAGGAACATATGTTGTTGTTTGACAACAGCACAGTGTTTGCAGACATAATATATGAACCATTCTCAGGATTTAGACAACAGAGATTGAAATTAGTTGGATGGAAGACAGCAGGGTGGAACGGAGACTACTATGCACCAGGCTTCGTATTCGATGCCGCACAGGTCACATACTGGACGGCAAACACAGATTACAGGATTGGTGACAGTGTGGAGTACCAAGGTAAGTTCTATGTTACAAAAATTAACCACAACTCCGGTACAACTTTTGAAAAGTCTAGTTGGACGCTTAAGGACAACAAGCCAGCCTCACAACTTATTCCCAACTTCGAGTACAAGATATCACAGTTTAATGATTTTTATGAGTTAGAGACAAACAATTTTGATGAATCACAACAACAGTTGGCACAGAGATTAACTGGTTATCAAAGCAGGGACTACCTAGAGAATCTTTTTGTCAATGATGTTTCACAGTACAAGTTCTACCAAGGATACATCAGAGAGAAAGGCACGCAGAATGCCATAGACAGAATATTGAAAGCCAAGTACGAGGGAGAGGACATCACACTTGATTTATATCCAGAATGGATGATCAGAACCGGCGCATTCGGTAACACAGATTCTATAGAGAACATACAAATTGTTCTCAAGGACAATGAGATAACAGCAGACCCACAGAGTATAGAATTATTAGACACATCAAATGACACAGTTGAATACAGTAGATCAGATACGATAGTCAAAGATAATCTTTACTATAAACCGGTAGAGTACACTGCGTCCACGACATTCAAGAGATTGGACTATACCAAGGAAAGTTTAAACAGAGACACGGTACAGGTGTTAAAGACAGCAGGATATCCACAACTGCAACAGGTACAACACACTGCGTTTAGAATAGACGAAATCCTCAATTTAGATATTGATGCCATATCAAACAATGACTTGATATGGGTAGCAAATAAAAGCAATAGCGATTGGGACGTGTTAAGAATCACGAGCGCCGGCATAAAGATAGCAAACTTACAATTAATCAATGATTCCACACAGTTACTGATCACGTTCACAGGTTCTCACAATTTGACGGAAGGATCGACAACCACACAGGCAGATTATTTTGCAATATCTCACAGTCAAGAAATATCACTGAACGGGGTGTACCAGGTAAGTTCAACACCAGACCACAAGACGGTAATAATAGATTATGACGGTAACGTGGGATTCGTCCCCGAACTAGAGGACGGGTCAACGGCGGACAGTTACGGAAATATATACAAATTCATATCGGTTAGATTAGCATCTATGGATAACGTCAATGACCTACTAGAACACAATGAATACATAGACAAGAATGATGCAATTAAACAACTAGGCGACAAAGTTTTTGCAGATGCTGATACATCAGGCCTGTGGCGTGTGTACGAAAAACAAGATCCATATACCAGAGGGCTGGTTCTTTCTCCAGATGCCAGCACAGCGGAACAGGAGTTTGGACACAGGATCGTGGCACGTAATGATGGAAGAACAGTTGTCGTATCAGCACCAGGCAAGGGACAAGGGCAGGTAACCTTCCTGTTCAGGTCTTCCACTGAGGCAGGAACAGAGTTACAGACACAGGCAACAGTCACAACCACAGCAGGAGACGACAACACAGGCAGACTTGGAGAATCACTTTCTATCAGTACAGACGAAAACTTTGTGGTAGCAGGTGGCCCTTACACTAATACATTAGATGCCGACGGAAGCACGAGACAACAGAATGCAGGTTTGATAAAAATATTTGTATGGGATTCGTCGACGTTCAAGTATGGAGTGTTATCAACTCTACGTCCTCCAACTGATGGATCAACGTTGAATGAAAATGCTAATTTTGGTTGGGCCCACAAGATATCTGAACCAGGAATCTCATCAATCAGATCAACAGCAGACAAGTATCTTTTCGTTTCGGCACCAGGACATGACAACGACAGGGGTCGAGTGTACATGTACACGTGGGGAGTGGGTGCAGACGGGTCAACTTATGATCGTTGGACACAGGACTACACCATAGAGGCACCGGCAGGTGGTTCAGGACAGCGATTTGGACACAGGATACAGGCCAACGACAACGGAGACATACTTGCTGTAAGTTCCGTAGCACCAGGCAACGCTGGCAAGGTAGAGATATTCATCAAGACATCACAGAGCAATGACGGAAGCACACAGAATTCATTCGTATTGGCACAGACATTGACAGGCGTGACCAGTGATGGATCATCTATCAACACTGCCTTTGGTGATTCAATAGCAATGAGTAAAGACGGAACTACGTTGATAGTAGGAGCACCAGGAGTTGATGGTGTGGAAAATACAGACGCAGGTGCTGTGTACTATTACAAATGGAATGCTGATAGTTCTACCAACACGTACACTTTACAGCAAACTATAAGTGCTCCAAGTTCAAACATTAACATGAAATTTGGTACAACATTAGATATAAACCATTCGGGAAACAGGATAGTGATTGGTGCGGAGAACTTTGCAAGTTCTAGAGATATGAAATTTGATTCAGGAGAGACAACGTTTGACTTGCAAGACACCGGCATAGTTGACAGCAACACAGGATCAGGCGGTGCGTTCACGGCGACTATGTACAACACAAAATTTATTATAGATGATCGTCTGATGTCAGGAAACATGTCAGCAGAGGATGACTTTGGTCGTGGAGTTTGCATGATAGATAATTCAGTATTCGTTGGTGCACCTAATGATGACGGCAACACAGCAACAGACGGTAGCACCAAGATAGTCAATGACGGGACAGTATCTCGCTATGACCTCACAGTCAATGGCGAGTATGCTTGGAAGAATCTAGTGACAGAGACAGCACTGATGGACACAGATAAGTTGGGCAAGGTTTTTGAGTTTGACAAGAAATCAAAACAAATAAGAGACTACTATGATCTTTATGATCCAATAAAGGGCAGGATTTTAGGCGTTGCTGACAGAGAGATAAACATCAAGACTGCCTGGGATCCAGCGACATACAACGTTGGACCAAACGCTAACGTCAAGACACCATGGAAGGAGAAACACATAGGTGAGGTATGGTGGGATCTATCAACGGTTAAATGGCTTTGGTACGAACAGGACACACAGGAATACAAACACAACCACTGGGGCCAGACCTTCCCTGGTTCAAGCATAGATGTTTACGAATGGGTTGAGTCAAGGCTCTTACCAAGCGAACAGCAATTAGGAACTGCACTGTATAGCGATGACTCGCAGTACACTGTTGTACAAAAATACGATTCACGACTAGACAGTTTCGTAAACTACTATTACTATTGGGTAAAAGGAAAGACTACACTGCCAAGAGAGACAGCCGACAGTGAAAGACACGCACACCAACACAGGAAGAACACAGTGGCCTTTGTCGCCAACCTAATTGAAAATCCTATAGCATTCGGACACAAGTATTACAGTGTTACAGACACTAATAAACTTTTATTAAACAATTTAAAAAATTTGAACAAAGACGATATAGTGTTGAATATAGACATCAGAACCAACACCTTTGAGGGTGATGCCCATAGTGTGTGGAAATTGGCCAGGGAAGGTGATCCACAATATAGGCCCGGAAATCAAATAGAGACACGTTGGTGGGACTCATTGATAGGAAATAATTCTACAGGAGACATTGTACCTGATCTAGATCTTCCATTGAATGAGAGATATGGTAACAATATCAGGCCAAGGCAGAGTTGGTATGTTGACAGGTATGACGCATTGAAAGAGATTATAGACTATGCAAACACAGTGTTGAAGAAAAATCAATTAGTGGGACAGATTAGTCTATCGAACTTAGACTCGAAAGATCCAGAACCTACAGCACAGAGCCTTGAATGGGACGCTACCGTTGACACCTATGCAGAATTAACCTATTTGAACACAGCAGACATATCAGGAACAACAAACTACTTGGTCAAAGCAGACGAGACGGCCGACAACTTTTGGGCAATATACAACTGGGACGGCACTACGTGGTCTAGGACTAAACTTCAGACCTATAATACCTCCGCATACTGGAGTTACACAGATTGGTATGGCACAGATCCTGCAGTCCATGAAATGATCCACAGCGAAAACACTCCAATTGACAAGCAGGTCAAGTTTCAATACGAGTTAGACACTTTAGACCTCGCGATAGGCAAACATGTCAAAGTTACAAACGCAGACACCGGCGGGTGGAAGTTGTTTATGAAAACAGCAGACGGTTGGCAAAACGTTGGGACAGAAAATGGAACAATAAGATTAAGCACTAAACTTTATGATTACTCTCAGGAGGCAACAGGTTTTGCTGGTGAGGACACTTTCGATGACAACTTCTTTGATCAAGAGCCAAGTATTGAGACAAGGAAAGTGTTGACGGCATTGAGGGACGACCTTTTCATTAATGACTTAGCCGGAGAATATAACACCTTGTTCTTCACAGGACTCAGAAAAGTGTTGTCTGAACAGACATACGTGGACTGGATGTTCAAGACATCTTTTATAAATGCTAAGAACAGTGTGAGACAACTAGACCAGAGAAAGACCTACACGACAGGAACGGATTCATGGATAGAAAACTACATAAATGAGGTCAAACCTTTTCACACAAAACTCAGAGAGTACAGACTGGGATATGACAAGACAGAGACACAAGATGGTATCTATTCAGACTTTGATAACCCAACTTTCTATGATACCGTAACAGGGAAGATCAGAAGTCTTGACATTGAATCAGACACAGAAAAATTAACAGAGTTTCCATACCAGATGTGGTACGACTATCACAAGAAGTATGTGCAGTCGATCACAGTCACGGCAGGAGGTTCAGGATACGAGGTAGCACCTACCGTGACAATACTAGGAGGTACTACAGGATCAACAGGCCCATTCCAAATACAAGACACAAGCTCATTGGGTGCATCAAGCGGACAGTTTGGATACTTCTATCCGTTGTTCACTAGTGAGAAACAGGCGGAGATATACGACAAGCAGAATGCAGGAGCAGGAACAGCCAAGTCATACACCTTTGATGGGGTGACTGGAACGTTCTATGGCCCAACAACATCGGTTAATGAAGCACAGAGTGATAAATCTGGTTCTTTCAAGATATATGTTGCACCTACTACCACTGCGGCAACTGCCACAGCAATCATACAAAATGGTGCAGTAACAAAAGTTAATGTGACAGGCATCGGTGCAAACTACACAACAACACCAACTATTGTACTGTCAGGCGGTAAGACAGATGGTACCACACCAACAGACACAGCCAAGGCCTACGCAAACTTGAATAACGATCTAGTAAGGGACTTTGACACAACGATAAAATTTGATAGGGTGTCAAGCACATCCAGGGTAGTGGATTGGACGGCATCTACTGCATACGCATACAATGACCTATTGAGATACAACAATCAATTGTACAAAGTAACAAACGCATTCACATCAAGCACAGACTTTGATGACAACATAGGAAGTGTGTACAAAGTATTAGGCAACGAGACAGGTCTCACAGCGGCGGACAGGACAAAAGGTTTCTACACTCCAGGATCTGGAATGCCAGGCAATGAATTAGACCAAGTGATGACCGGTGTTGACTACGGCGGAACAATGGTAACAGGATTGTTGTTCTCACAAGACCAAAGTTGGGACAAAGCGGGTTGGTATGACTTCCCATGGGACAACTACGGAGAGTCAAGAATTAAAGCGTTCACAGCCGATGGATCAACAGCGGCATACACTTTTGATACTGCACCAGCATCAACTGAAGTTTACCAGGTTTACCTAACGCAGGATGACAGCACACGTAAAAAACTATCAGATGTGATCCGAGGAGATGGATCTACTGTAAGTTTCACCATAAGTGAGGTACCTGAAATCAACGCATTGGTTGAGTTCATTCCTTTCGATGATGATGGTGTGCTTACACCAACAGATGATAGGACTTTAGATTCAATTATCAAAGGTGGACTGTTCACTTCGGCATTAGGTCACGCACCTAGCGATATTGTATTAGAAGGTGACGGTTTTGTAACACCTGATACAAGTTATGCACCAGAAGAAACTGTGCCAGGCCAAATATTTGACACTCTAGATATTAAAGTTTACACATCACCAGAGTCAGGTGTACCGTTTATAAGTGAGAAAAATTACAAAGGAAACGGAAGTACAACCACATACAGCATCGGTGATTATCCAGGGACACTTGGATCAGTGACTGTTGCAGTGGACGGTGTGGTTCAGAAAGGCAGTGCATTAGATTCAACAGTGTCTGATTATACTATTGACATTGCAAACAAAACAATTACATTTGACACTGCACCTGCAAATTACTCACAGATTTCAACTAAAGTGTTTGCTATATCAGGAGAAAATTACAGAGTGTTGAACTCATTCACAGGAGACGGTAGTACTACTTCATTCTTTACTTCGACGAGAGGCGAGTTTAATCTAGATTCAACATCTTCTGACATTTATGTTACAGTAGATGGCGTGCCAACCTCAGCGTACACAACTAGTACGACAGCAAACACAATCACAGTTGTGTTTAGTTCGGCGCCGGCGGCAAGTTCTTATATACAGATAGCCGGGTTCAACAAGTCAGCAACATCTACAAGAAGTTATGCAAGTGTGAGAAACCAAGCCATAACATATGATGGATCGACAAACAGATACACGTTAACATATCCACCTGGTGCGATAGGACCGTTCTCTGGTCTCACAACAGTAGAGGTCAATGGCAGGGTGCTACGTGGACCAGACAACACTTATTATGTTGGTGACGGAAGCACTTACACCTACGGAGTTGTATCGGGACTTGCAGATGACTCGACAGTCGATCCTGCTAAGACGATCACTGCCGCTTCGCAAGTAGAAGTGTATGTGAATGGAACCAAAAAAGATTTGAATACCGACTACACGGTTGACATAGGAAATCAAAACATTGAATTTGTCACAGCGTCTGTGCCGACTTCTACTGATGTGATTTGTATATCAACACTTGTCGATCATCAGTACTACAATGAAGGGACCGATATTATTTTGATACCAAGTGCTATTACATCGCCTTACAGTTTAAGCGCCAGTAATGTACTCTCTGTGACAACATTTAACAATGCCCTTGGCATGAAACAGAGGAGGGAAGTGTTAGAAGGCAGACCGAGCGGTGTATTCAAATTGAGATTTGACACTCTAAACGCAGGTTACACTTATGTGTGGTTGAATGGTGAACAATTGGTACAAGGTGCAGATTACACAGTCAGCGGAAACACAATAACAATCAATGGTAGAACAATTACATCATCGGATAGGCTTGACGTAATGTACTTCGCAGTGGATTCAGCGGTAAATGCCACGGGATTCAGGATATTCAAAGACATGATGAACAGAACGTTCTACAAACGTATTTCAAAAAATGCGACTACAAAATTAACAATAGATATGACAGAAGGCACACAAACAATCACAGTGGCAGATGCAACTGTGTTGCCAACACCGGACGTGGCAAGCAATACTCCAGGAGTCATATTCATAGATAAAGAGAGAATAGAATATTTTACAAAATCAAGTAACACGTTGGGACAACTAAGACGTGGAACACTTGGTACAGGAATTAAGGAGCATGGATCAGGCACGGAAGTGGTAGATACGTCTGGTACTCAAACCATCCCTTATGCGGACACAGTGTACACCAACACCTTCACAGGTGACGGCAGTACACTTACATTCGCACTATCACAAACACCATCATCCGCTAGTGAGTTAGACATATTCATTGGTGGCCAACGATTGTTGCTTACTAGCGAGGATGGATCAACTATCAACTATTCTGTGGATGGAAGCACAACTGCCGTAACTTTAAGCACAGCACCCGCTTCAGGAACACAGATCAAAATATTACACAAGAAAGGACAGGTTTGGTACACGGCATTAGACGGTAATCCAGCAGATGGTAAAGGATTACAGGCTTCAAGCACACAACAGGCTAAATTCATTGCTAATGAGCCTACAAACGCACCTGAATAAATACACTAGATGACACAGGACAACAAACCAACAGAATCAAAAGAAGACAACAAAAAGCCTCAGGATAACACGGGTGTTATGATGACGGGGCACATCAAGATTTCAGACCCAGAAACAGGTGAGGTTATCGTAGACAAGAGAAATGCGATACATTACGAGAACATGTCTCAGGCGTTGGCCAATTCATTGGCAAACAAGTCTACAGGGTTTGTGCATGAGATTGCACTGGGCAATGGCGGTACAAGCGTTGACCCAACAGGGGTAATCACATACCTTACTCCAAACTCAACAGGTACAAATGCTTCTTTATACAATCAAACATATTACAAAGTGGTGGATGACAACTCCGCAACCAACAAAGATACAACCAGGAACAAGATGGAAGTGAGACACACGGCAGGAAACAAATACACAGACATTGTTGTGACTTGCACACTGGACTATGGTGAGCCAACAGGACAGGCGGCGTTTGACAACACAACAGATTTCAACGGTGCATATGTGTTCGACGAATTAGGATTAAAATCATGGGAAGGAACAGAGAACGGAGCAACCAACAAACTGTTGACACACGTTATATTCCACCCGGTACAGAAGTCATTGAACAGACTTATACAGATAGATTACACTCTAAGGATACAGAGTTTAACAACTTTCACTGAAACAAGTTCTACAGCACTGTCAACATCAAACACAGTGAGTGGAACCACATCAGGCGGTAACACAGGATACTAATGGCATACACTGTAAACAAGACTAACGCTTCGGCATCGCCAAACCAGTACACTGTTCAGGACGGTGTGATAAACACACAGACTGATCTAAGTTTCATAGGTAAAGGTTATGCAGGATATGGTGAATCCATAGCAGAGAATTTCCTGCACTTGTTAGAAAATTTTTCTAATACATCAGCACCCACGAAACCTATCCCAGGCCAACTGTGGTGGGATTCAACAAATGCCAAATTACAAGTGTACAACGGAACTGCGTTCCAGACTGCAGGTGGTAGTGCACCGTACCAATCTGCGGCACCGAGTGGTTTGAGTGCTGGAGACATTTGGATAGATTCAGACACAGGACAGATGTATTTCTACAACGGTACACAATCTATTTTGGTAGGGCCTCCTAGTGCAACAGGTACAACCAGTGGTTTGACCTTTGACACCATACTAGATTCAGGAGACGCCAGTCAGAACATTACGAAATTGTTCAATGATGGAAATCTCATCGCAGTAATTTCGGAAGATGAGTTCACACCAAAGGCTTCGCTTTCAGGTTTCGCAACTGTCAAAAAAGGTATAACACTGACAACAGCAATAGCAGATACAAAATTCCAAGGCACAGCCACAGATGCAGATGCACTGGGTGGTGTAGCGGCGGCAAACTATTTGAGATCAAATGCCAACGACGCAACATCGGGAACTTTATCAGTTGCTAACGATGGTGGGTTAATTGTTGGTGCTGACTCGGATTTAACCTTAACAGTTGACGCCGGCGGCGCAATTATTTCTAACACAGTTGCAAACACAGATATATCATTCAAAGTTAATGATGGTGGTGTAACAACCACAGTAATGACCATAGATGGTGCAGATGCTAGAGTAGGTATTGGAACAGCAACACCAACAACAACACTTGATGTTAATGGCGTAATCAAAGCAACGTCAATTGAAACAGCAGTAGCAGGAAACGTTACAGGAAACGTTACAGGAAATTTAACAAGCTCAGGTGCAAACACCATGGGCACATTGGTGATGGGTGGTACACTAACTTCAAAGGCAATCGCACCAGACACAAATACAACATACGACATAGGAACATCTCTAAAGAAATACAACACTGTATATGCAAAAGCAACGTCGGCTCAATACGCTGACTTGGCTGAGATATACGAGTCCGACTCGGAGTACGAAGTGGGCACGGTTGTCATATTTGGTGGCGATAAAGAGATCACAGTTTCAAGCATGGGTGCTGACCCAAGAGTGGCAGGAGTCATCTCTGAAAATCCAGCATACTTAATGAATTCAGAAGCAACAGGACAAGCAGTGGCGTTGCAAGGTAAAGTACCATGTAAAGTAGTGGGAGTTATTAACAAAGGTGACATGTTGGTAACACACTCACAACATCCGGGTGTTGCTAGAAAAGGAAACGATCCAAAAGTGGGAACAGTGGTAGGAAAAGCACTAGAAGAGTACAATTCAACCGAAATAGGCACGATTAATATTGTGGCTGGAAGACAATAAATATAAGCAAATGGCGTACACAATTAACAAAACAGACGGAACAGTAGTAACAACAATCACGGACGGAACAAGTGATAACACCACTTCGTTACAGTTATTTGGTAAGAGTTTTTCAGGGTTTGGTGAAGGCCTAAACGAGAATTTCGTCAAACTGCTAGAAAATGCCGCTTCGACATCGGCACCCACTGCACCTCTAAAGGGTGAACTGTGGTTTGACACAACAACAAATCAGATCAAAGTGTACGACGGCACGAGCTTCAAGCCAACAGGCGGAGCAAAAGCCAGCTCATCACTGCCAACATCACCATCAGCAGGTGATTTATGGTTAGATCCAACAAACGATCAAGTTTTTGTTTACACTGGTGATTCTAGAACACATCAAATTAACGACGAATGGGAATTGATTGGACCGGCATTCACTGCTGGACAGACAGAATCAGGTTGGAAGATAGAGACTCTAGCAAGTTCAGGTGGTAACAAGGTAGTTTCATCAATGTACGCAGGAGCAACAAGAGTCGCAATACTTTCAAAAGAAACATTCACGCCAAGTGCCACTCAGACAGGGTTTGCATCAATCAAAGCAGGTATAACACTTAACTCTACACTAGGTGCGGCATTTGAAGGTTCAAGTTCACAGGCATCAGCAATAGATGTTTCCAGCACAACAAATACTTCAGGCACAGTAATTGCAGGCGGTAACTTCCTAAGATCAGATGCGGCGGATACCACAACAGGTGCACTTACAGTAGACACCGATTCAGGTATAATAATTGGTGATGCACAAGAACTATCAATAACAGTTTCCAGCAACAATGTAACAGTTGCACAAGCGTCAGAAGATAAAGATTTAATATTTTCTGTCAACAATGGCGGTACTCCAAAGTCTATAATGACCATGGATGGATCAACAGGAGATATAACGATAAACGGTAACCTGAACATCACAGGTGAATACAACAGCTCAGTATCAAATATTTCAACCTATGATGATGCTTTCATTAAAGTAAACACAGGCAACTCAGAAGCAGATGCAGGACTTATAGTTGAGACATCTGACACAGACGACGCTAGGATGTTCTATGATGTATCAGAGAACCATTGGTCAGCAGGTCAAAACCAGAGTTACTCACAAGTGATAAGATTGGCAGATGCGACAGAGGATGGCAATGCCAACAAGGGAAAAGTTTTAAAAACAACAGCGGGCGGTAACGTCAAAGCAACGTCAATGACACTAGGTGCAGTGACAGCCATCACATACACAGACACAGCAAACACTAATGTACCAACGATTGGTGCAGTTGCTACCTTAAGCAATGAGTGGGGCGGAGCGGCAAAAACAGTTTCGACTGCCCAGCCCACAGGCAGTGATGGTGCCGACGGAGACTTTTGGTTTGTAAGGGAGGCTTAATCCCATGCCATTAATTACAAAGACTTTCAATTACACGGGTCAATTTCAAATAGCAGAGTTACCAGCAGGAACAACTACCCTAACCATGCACTTGTGGGGCGGAGGTGGCGGCCCTGGAGGAATGGATTCTCAAGGTAGTGTCGCGGGCGGTGCCGCTGGACACTATGTGACTGTAACAGATTTAGATATATCAGCATACGCAGGAGCCAAGTTAATTGGTGTTGCGGTTGGTGGTGGTGCAGAAGCAGGAGGATCAGGTGGAGAGACCGACGGCGGTAGAAACGGAAAAAGTTTGACAGGTTATTCGGGAGGCCAGGGCGGAAGTTCAGGACCGGTCGGATCATCAGGTTCTGGTGGCGGAGGTGGTGGAGCGACCACAGTAACGTTATTCGAAAATGGCCAAGCGGCGGACACAATTAAATTAGCCATTGCAGGCGGCGGTGGCGGCGGCGGCGGAACAGGATACTCGTCACGTGGTGGAGTAGGAATAAACACAAATTCAGCAACAGGTAATACACCAGGCACACTGGGAGAGAACGGTGCGGGCCACTCCGGAGACGGTGGTGGTGGAGGTGCCGGAGGTGGAGGAGCCGATGGGGGAACAGGTGGTTCAGGAGCAACAGGTGACGCAGGAGGATTCGGTGGAAAATCCGGATCAAATTTGGTACCCTCAGGAGGATCTGCAGATGATGGATCAGGTATCTTACCGGGAGGATCAGGCAGTGCCCACTATTCATCAGGTATAGCCAAAGGTGGTAGCGGCAGTGCGGCCGGAGGTGCTGGAAAAGCCGTATTAATATTTAATGTACCATCAGACAGCAAAGTCAAGGTAAGTGGCACATATAAATCATTTGATGAGATTTATGTCAAAGTGTCAGACACATGGAAACACATTAACTCAGGTTTCGTTAAGGTAGGAGGAGTATGGAAATCAATATTCTCCAGTGACATACTGTTCAATGGAAATTCAGCACAGTTCGGAAACGCAATAGGAGGCGCGACATCGGGCACGGAAGGCTCGGGAGGTATTCCAACCATCGCGAACATTCCACCACAGTCAGGTGGCGGCCAAGGTGATGGCGGAGGCAGAGGATTCGTTGCACCAGTATCAAAGCCAGCGGTGAGACACAATCCGCACACGGCGAGTGGATACAGTCTAGCATCCACGTCCACATCTAAATATGGAGCACCCATAGGAGGTGGTACCAGTTGTTTTGTTGCAGGCACTAAAATCTCAATGGCTGACGGCACACTTAAAAATATTGAAGATGTCGTGGTCGGTGAGGAAGTGAGAGGACACAACGGAAATAACACGGTAGTAAAATTAGATTGGGTGCTTTTGGGTGACAGGAAGTTGTACACATTCAATGACAGTGAACATTATTTCTTTACATCAGAACACCCGTTTATGACTACAGAAGGTTGGAAATCAGTCAAACCAGAGAAAACAAAAGAACGTGATGGTGTAGAACTTTATGAAGAATTGAAAGGTGCATTACAAGTTGGAGACAAGATTATCACAGGGGATGGATTGTTTGAGATTACAAAAATTAAATCAAAAGAAATAAATCAACCCGAGTTGCCTTTATACAACTTCCATATTTCAAATGACAAATCATATATTGCTGACAACTATGTTGTACACAACAAATGTTTCCTAGCAGGCACGCCAATAACAATGGCGGATGGAACTATTAAGCCAGTAGAGCAAGTTGATCTAGGCGATGAAGTTGCAGTGGGCGGAATTGTGTTTGGAACTGGTAAATTTCTAACCAGCGATTTACATGATTACAAAGGAATCAAAGTTTCGGGCTCACACATGGTGAAAGAAGATGGCACTTGGATGAGAGTCAGAGATACTAAACATGGTAAGCCATTAGGTGATGATGAAGTAAAAGTTTATGTATTTGGAACAGAGAACAGAAGAATACTGATCAAAGACACATTATTCACAGACTACTTCGATGGTTTTGAGCAACAAGGACTTGAAACATTAGGCGAAAACTACTTTGGGCAGTGGAGAGAACACGCTCAGAACAGCATTGGCTTGGTAGACAAGCAAATAGTTGACTTTACCGGCAAATAATAATACAATAGTACATATATGAAACATAGAGTATGGGATTTAGACCAGGACTATCCAATTCTGGAAAAATGGTGCAAAGAACATGAATTTGATAGTGTAATGCCAAAAGAAATGTTACCACCACAGGGTATCATGGTTGAAGACGAAGAACCTATTTGTGCATTAGGTTTATACTTAAACCCAGAGGTAAAATTCGGATATATGTATGGTATATTCTCCAATCCAGCAACAGGTAAAATAAAATTATTCAAGGCCATGAAAATGATCCTGCAAGGAGTGAGAGAAGTGGCCAAGACTGCAGGCGTAGAATTAATAATTACCCATACGGCAGAAAAAGCCCTAGAAAAATTGTATACTAGGCACGGAGATATGAAATTAGTTGAAAAGAATGTGAATCAGTACATTATGAATCTAAACGAAGAAAAATACGAAGATTTGGCTTGGATAAGTGATGATGAATCAAACGAATATCTCAAATCAAAAAGCCACAAGAAGACTAATAAATAAGCATAAGGAGTATCAAAAATGGCGACAAAACAAGAAGTAGCAGATTATATCAACAACTTCGAGATGGAGGACGAACTGACATGGGACGAAAATGCATATGTCCAGGAAAGAATAGATCCTAAACTCGCAAGTATATTAATTAAAATTGTTGGTGATGTAAGTTGGCTTGTAGAGATCAGAGACAACCTGCCAAGAGAATAGTAGATGGCATACAAGATTAACAACACATTCGGGACCTTATTGGTCACACTGGCAGACGGCACAATTGATGTCGCAACCACTGACCTTACACTGATAGGAAAAGGTTATGCGGGTTTCGGCGAGAAGTTAAACGAGAACCTAGTCAAACTCCTAGAGAATTTCAACAACACCACAGCACCATCTAATAAAGTGCAGGGACAGATGTGGTATGACAAGACAAACAACCAAATTAATGTTTACACAGGATCAAAATGGAAACCAGTTGGTTCGACCACCAATTCGGGAACAGCACCGACCAACGCAGTGCAGGGTGACTTGTGGTTCGACACCACTAACACACAACTTTACGTTTACACAGGATCAGCATGGACCCTAATTGGGCCAACAACAGTTGCAGGATCAGGTGTGACACAGGTCATAACGGAATTACCGGAAGACAACACAGGGGTAAAACAATCTATATTGAAACTGGTAACCAATGACACGGTAGTTGGTGTAATATCCAACGTTGCATTCACGCCAAGTTCTACAGAAACATTAGGAGCCGCATTAGTATCAGCAGGATTTGCCACGGTGGCACAAGGTATACAACTTTCAACAAGTGTGTCATCAGCCAAGTTCAGAGGAACTGCAACAGATTCAGAATCACTGGGCGGAGTGGCCGCGGCCAACTATCTGAGATCAGACCAAAATGATTCAACAACGAGTTCGTTTAGTATTTTAAATGATACAGGTATAATATTAGGTGCTGGTTCAGATATTACAATGTCGTTATCAAGTGATGATTTCACAATAGCTCAGACTACAATAAACAAAGACATTATCTTTACTGTCAATGACGGTGGAGTCACAACAACAATGATGACCATGGATGGTTCATCAGGATTACTAGAACTTCCTTCAGTGGGAGACATCAGGGTAAAAGGAAATTTAACGGTAGACGGAACACAGACAATATTAAACACATCAACCCTTTCAGTTGAAGACAACATTATAGAACTGAACAGGAATATATCTAGCAACGCTGGCATGCCTAATCACACAGGATTAAAAGTCAACAGGGGTCAGACGTCAAGTGCGACAGAACAGGACCTTTATTGGGTTTGGGATGAAACGTTCGCGGACGACGGATCAACAACATACGGAAATGCAGGAGGTGCCTGGACAGCATTCAAGTCTGCACAAACAGATACAGAAATGGAAGCACCAACACTTGTGGACATCAGAGCAAACGTGGTACATGCGACCACTACTAGTGCCATGTACGCTGACTTGGCCGAGAGATATGAAGCAGATTGCGACACGGAGGTGGGAGATGTAGTGATTTTAGGTGGCCATGCAGAGATAACCAAGTGCAAGGACGAGCTGTCAGACGCCGTTTTTGGCGTGATATCAGAATCACCAGCGTTCCTAATGAATGCACAGGCCGGAAACAACGACTCACACCCCATGGTGGCATTGAAGGGACGTGTTATGGTTAAATTAACGGGCTCAGGCAAGGCAGGGGATCGTGTGGTATCAGCAGGCAATGGTGAGGCCCGGGTGGCAGAACTAGAGGAATGTACCGCTTTTAACACCCTGGGTAGACTGATCAAGGATAAATACAACGAAGAAACAGCACTCACAGAGTGCGTGATAGGAGTGAAATAAAAAATTATGGCATACAGTGCAGGTGATACAATTTTAGACGACGAGTACAACGCTTTCGTAGGCAACAGTTCAAGTCCATACGGATACAACCATTTCGCAGGAACAGGGGCAACAATATACGGATTAAATCAAAGTTCAATTTCAACAGTTTCAGCGGGTGGCACAGTACAGGCATCACAGTGGAACAGTCTATTCACAGGGTTGGACAACATTGCCAACCACACAAACGTCTCTATCACAGCATCATCAGTATCAGCGGGAGACACTGTAGCGATCAGATCAGCATTGATCACAGACCTTGCCAACTTGGCGGCGGCTGTGGCGGCAGGATCAACAGGTGCGACAGCACTAGCAGACAGGGACGCAGGTACAAGCACAAACTCAGGTACATGGAATTCAACATCCACTATTGAGAGATCGATCACATTCGCCAACAACGCGACTATGAGGGCCTTCTTCAATGCAGGTGGCTCAATCAAGATTAACCCAGGCACATCAGGTTCAACGGACGGTAACAAGGACACGGTGTTCTCAGAACTGGAATCTGCCATGGGAACAGTAGAATTCAAAGCACACGCAACAACAAGATCAGGATCAGGTGAGACACAGACCACTTTCAACAGTGGAACTGGTTTCCATGATCTCTCATCAGACAGTTACGTAACGTTATTGAAATTGACTTCAAACAACTCGGGTTACACTTCCGACACGTTAGAAGTATTCGTCAAGATTAACGCGGCAGTGTCATCAGCGACAGTCTTAACTGTCAAACTTGTGGCATCGGACCCAGCGGCGGACACGACTTACACCTCGCCCAACACATCAGGTGTGCCGGCAAACCCCAATGAGGCACCTGCCATGTCACTAAACTTGGTGGCCAGGGAGCCAACAGCGGCACAAGGATTGGCGTCGGCGATACAGTATAGCTCAAACGCACAAGTCAGCAACTCACAGTCGTAATAATTTTACCAGGTTGATTTTCCACCATAATTATTGTATAATTGTGGTATGGACATTGGCGAACTAAAAAAACAATCAGACCTTTCTTACGACATAGCGATTGCCAAACGCAACGCTCTGGAGAAAGCGACTTCACGAATGATTGTCGTCTACGACGAACACATCTTTTGTGCTGACCCCGAAACAATAAATCTAGTCAAGAATCTGATGGAAGTGCATACATCATCGTTCTATATCCTAGATTCCAACAAAAATCCCGTAGAAATTTCTGACCCATCTAAATTCTTGCAGGTACTAGTACAAAGAAACCAGGAGGCCATTAGTTCATATCATCAGATGTCAAAAACATTTGAGAAGAAAAATGACTAAGGGTGTGTTATTGTTCTGCTTTGACACAGCAGACACCAAATATCACAGCATACTGGAGCGTTGCGTCAGGCTTGTCAAGAAAAATTTAAAATTGCCAATTACGGTTGTGACGAACTTCAAAACTTTCAAAAAAATGAAACCAATGGGGTTCATAAATTACAAATTCATTGAACCAGAATCAGGCAACACCAAGTTGGGCAAAGAATGGAACAATGTTGACAGGCATATGGCCTACGAACTCTCTCCCTACGACAGCACACTGGTCATGGACATAGATTACTTCTGTTTCACAGACAATCTCGCACAGTTCCTTGACACCGACTACGACTTCCTGGTACCAGACACTGCGTATGACCTAACAGGAAGGAACACTTTTGACCAACGGAGGTGGAGCATGATACCTATGGTGTGGGCAACTGTGTTGGTATTCAAGAAGAATCACAAAGTGAGAAAAATATTTGAAACTGTAAAATACATCAAACAGTATTATTCCTACTTCACTGACATGTACAGGGTATATTCAAAAAATCTACGTAATGATTACCTGTTCGCCATGGCGTTGCAACAGATAAATGGATTCACAGGATATAACAAGTTGCCATTGGCACTGCCAACCTTACCACCGGACTGCGAGGTTGTAAAAATCACAGACAACGGACTTGCATGGAAATATAGAGATCAAATATCGTACGTGGAAGATCAGGATGTACATGTGCTTAACAAGGAGATGGCCAATGTCTAGGGGATTCCTATGGTTCGCACAGAACAACAGCAAGACGGATTACGTGGAGTTATCGATAACCTTGGCCAAGAGCATTAAACGTTGGAATAAACACAACCAGGTGTGCGTGATAACAGATGATAAAAGCAAGTTTGAGAGTGAACACGTTGACATGGTCAAAGTAATTAGGCAAGATGACAGTGCAGAGCATGAAATAAAATGGGCAAATGAACACAAGGCTTTTTCCATGACCCCATTCACTCATACTATCAAACTTGAGGCAGACATGTTGTGGACTACCAACACAGATTGGTGGTGGTATCACTTGTGGCAACATGATCTTGTATTCAGTGTTGACTGCTTTGACTACAGAAATAACATTATAAAAGAAACACCATATAGGAAATTATTCAAACGCAACCTGTTGCCAAATATCTACAACGGATTGATGTATTTTAGGAGGAGCAACAAGTCACAACAGTTTTACAACATAGCAAGAGACATAGCAACAAACTGGAATGATGTAAAAGAGACTATGCTAATAAACTGTCATGACGAATATCCCAGTACTGATGTTGTGTTTGCGTTGGCATATCGTATAATGGATCCCACATTACAGGGATTGATAGATTACGATTGGTTCAAATTTATACATCACAAGCCAGGTGTCAACGGCACTGTGAGGACCAAGGATCAAAACGAATATCTATACCCAAACAAGACGGGAGATGCCGTGTACATAGGAGAGACACGTGTCAGCAGGGTATGGCACTACCACGACAAGGAGTTACATGCCAGGATTATTTGAAGCACTGGCCAAAATGCCTAAGAGAGAGCCAAAGAGGTTCTTCATAACGGTACAAGGTACGGAACACGAAGTCACATTGGAAAAGTTCAAATGGGCACAACAGTACGGTGAAAAGAACCTGATGTTGAGGGGTGGTGAGATAGTGTTAAAACCTAAACCAACGCCAAAAACAAGATACAGCATATTGAAGAAAGCATCAAAAGGATATACATTCCAGGACAGCGACATACACTGGCCAAACGCAGTAGTAGAAGGAGGCGAGACATGGCAGATAGAACAAGAGTAAGCGATCTAGATTTCGTGTACATCTCCTTCAAGGAGCCCAACAAGGAACAGAACTGGGCCGACCTCAAGAACAAAGTGCCATGGGCAAAACGTGTGGACGGTGTTGTTGGATTCGATTCCGCACACAAGGCCGCGGCGGAGAAGGCAGAAACAGATTTCTTCATCAGTGTTGACGGTGATAACATAATAGATGAAAGTTTTCTACTTCAAACACTGGATTGGACCAAGACCAATCCCAAGGCAGTGCATCGTTGGAAAGCCAAGAACAATGTAAATGGTTTGATCTACGGCAACGGGGGTGTAGTAGGGTGGCCAAAAAATACTTGCTTGAATATGAAGACACACGAGAATGCGGACTCCGAAGAGAACCAAATAGATTTCTGTTGGGGTGTTCCACATGAAAATCTACACAACTGTTATTCAGAGACAATTATCAATGGCAGTGAGGAACAGTGTTTTGTGGCAGGATACAGAGAAGGTGTAAAAATGAGTACAGAAAAAGGCAAGCCTTTCAAAGCAGAAAACTTCAAAAATATTTGGCCAGAGAATTTAAAGAGACTCAGCACTTGGTGTACGGTCGGGGCCGATGTTGAAAATGGCAAGTATGCAATGTTGGGTGCAAGGATGGGGTGTTTCTACACAGTTTTAGAGAACTACAATAAAAAGTTATACATGGTTCGTGACCTTGACTCGATGATAGAGTATTTCAAAGGGGTCATGGATAGGAACGACATAGACGAGCAACTGGCGATGTTCGGCAACAGTCTTAGACAGCGGTTAGATATGCCCATAGCAGAGTTGGATGCCGATCAAAGCAGGTTCTACAGATTCGTCAAACCCCAGCACAGGAACCATGGAGTGCAGGATCATGAGTAACAGTGATTACAAACAGGACGCACTGAAGGCCAAAGACAAATTAGCAGAAGTGTCGCCCACAATGTGCCTGGCCAAGTGGAACCAGACATCACTGCACCTGCCCACAGGACTCACAAATTCATGCTACCACCCGCCCCTGCACAAGATGGACGCAGAAGCAGTGAAGGAAAATCCTGCCGCACTGCATAACACAGCAGAGAAACTGGAACAGAGATCACAAATGCTCAAAGGCGAACGTCCGGATGGATGTTCATACTGCTGGAAACTAGAGGACACAGGTGAGATGTCAGACAGGCACTATCGTTCAGGTGAGCCATGGGCCATGCAGGACTTCGAGCAGATTAGACAGAATCCAATGACCACAAGTTGGACACCCAGGTACGTGGAGGTAAACTTCAACAACGCTTGTAATTTCAAGTGTAGTTACTGTTCGCCACAGTTCTCCACTGCCTGGGGTAAAGAAACGGATAGGTATGGGGCATATCCCACAGCGACCCCACACAATGCCCCCGAACACTTCCAGGGCAGACGTAAGCCCATACCCAACAGGGAGGAGAATCCATATGTGACCGCTTTCTGGAAATGGTGGCCCACACTGTACAAGAATCTAAAGCACTTCCGTATGACCGGTGGTGAACCCATGATGGATGTGAACACTTACAAGGTGTTCCAGTACATAATTGACAATCCCAAACAGGACCTACATCTCAACGTCACAAGCAATATGTGTCCACCAGACAAGAAACTGAAGACCAAGTACTTCAACATGGCACAGGAGATATGTATGCAGGGCAAGGTGGAACACATGATGCAGTTCGTGAGTGTGGACGCATTCGGCAAACGTGCGGAGTACATACGTAATGGATTGGACTTCGACTACATGATGGACAACGTGGAGGAGTTTCTGGAGCGTATACCGGGACGTAACTCCATAACATTCATATGCACCTATAACAATCTAAGTATTACAAGCATGGACAAGTTGTTACAAAAGATATTGGAACTGCGTACCAAGTACAGCAAGACCTACCAGAGGGTATGGTTCGACGTGCCACTGCTGAGACAACCCGCATGGCAACAGATAACGATGCTACCAGAGTCGTACCAGAGCATACACGAGGACAACATCAAGTACATGCAGGACAATTCCGGCGAGTCAAACGGGTTACACATATTCAAGGATTTCGAGATTCAAAAGATGCAACGCAATCTCGTATATTGGCGAGAAAATGCGGACGCAAGTAAGCAAAATAAAAAAGATTTTTACGCATTTTTTAACGAGCACGATCGAAGACGATTAACAAGATTCCTTAACACCTTCCCTGAGATGGAAGAGTTCTGGAGGGAGTGTATGAATGCATAACAAAACAATAGCACACGGATGTAGTTTCACTAGGTACGGCTGGCCATGCTGGCCCAAGTTTGTTCCATGGTTCAATGGTGGCATAACAATGTTGAACAAGGGCAGGTCAGGATCAGGAAACGAGACCATATCACGTGCGGCGATAAACAGTGCTATGAAACACACCCAGATAGATCACATGTACATCATGTGGTCGGGAACAGACAGGTACGAAGTGATAACCAAAGACAGAGGAGCAGATGAGGTAAAAGGACGTGTGACATATTATGTGTGGGACGATGACTTACAGTGGAGCACCTGGTATGGAGGCCACCCCGAAAAGGACAAACATGAATACTACAGGAGACACTTCTGGGATGAAGAACACCAGTACTACAGGACGCTGGAACACATTATAAGGACACAGTTGTTTCTGGACAAGAAAGCAATACCTTACACAATGATGATATTCAACAAGGATGTTCTACGTGACGAATCTTACAGTGAGGGCGAACGTGCATTGTACAACACAATCGACTGGACCAAATTCTTGTTCTACAAGGATAAGCAAGGATTGTGGGAGTTCGCGGAAGACAACTACAAGGAATACTACATTCCGGGAGAATCACACCCACCACCCATAGCACACTACCACTGGGTCAAGGACATCATGTTCGAGAGTGACGTGAGGTGTCCGGAGGACGAATACAACAAATTAAAAAATTACTTTAAAGGAAAAGATGGACGATCTTGAATATAAGAAACAAATACTAGATCCAAAGAGTGCAAGTTTCTGCGGAGCCAAGTGGTACAACGCAACTATATGGTTGGGCAGTGGTATGACCACAAGTTGCCATCACCCTCTTCCGCACAAGATTGATCTAGAAGCAATAAAAACAAATCCAAGTGCAATACACAACACAGTACAGAAGAAAGCAGAACGTAAGCAGATGCAGTGTGGAGACAGACCAAAAGGTTGTGAGTACTGCTGGAAGATAGAAGATATCAATAGAGATAACATCAGTGACAGGGTATACAAATCAAAAATATTCTCAAATGAAGCATTAGATGAAGCACACAAGTCAGATCCAAACACAGACTGGAATCTTAAAACATTAGAAATAGCATTTGACAGGACTTGTAACTTTGCTTGTACATATTGTAATCCTGCATTTAGTTCTACATGGGCAAACAATATTAAAAGGCAAGGACCATACACAGACATGGTAACTGATGGACGGAATCATTTCACACACAGTCACGAAAGTGCAGAGCCGTACAAGAAGGATGAGACAAATCCATACGTTGAAGCATTCTACAAATGGTGGGAAACAGACCTACACAAGAGTCTAGACGAACTGAGGATAACAGGCGGAGAGCCGATGATGTCACCTAACCTGTGGAGACTGTTGGATTGGATAGAAACACAAGGTGATAAAATGAATCCTAACATGACTCTTGCAATAAATTCTAACTTGGGTGCAAAGCAGAGCATTATCGATAGATTTAAAACAAAATTGAAAAAGTTTGATAACTTTGAATTGTACACCAGTTGCGAAGCAACATTTGGACAGGCAGAGTACATCAGAGACGGAATAGTATATGGAGATTGGCATTCCAACTTCCTGCACATGATGGTGGACAAAGTTCCACGTGCAATCCACAATATGTGCACCATAAATGCATTGTGCTTGGAGTCACTACCCGAACTGTTAGAGAAGATGGTATGGTTTAAAAGTGCAAGTAAAGTGTATGGACCAGAGGTTAACTTCACACTCAATATTCTCAGGTTTCCGAGTTTCCAATCACCGCTTGTACTACCAGACGAGCTAAGAAATAAATTTAAACTGGACTTGGTAAAATTTTTAAATAGTAATGAAAAACATTTAGAACACATGGAAATAAATCAAACACAGAGACTAATTGACTATCTAGATGTCGTTAAAACACCACACGCAGGTGCGGCCGAACAAAGCAAGTTACAGAAAGATTTCAAAGCATTTTACAGTCAATACGACAAACGACAAGGGAAGGACTTTGAAAAGACTTTCCCAATAATAGGAGAATGGTACCGTGGCATATGAGTACGGGGCGAAAGAGCCCGAGAAACTAAAAATTAAAGACATGACTCCTAAAGAGAAGGAGTTGTTGCTAGACAGCGAATCATTCTGTATGATGCCTTGGTTACACATCCATGCATTTCCTGATGGTAGGGCATATCCTTGCTGTTTTGCATTGGACAAATATCCAGTCGGAGACTTGAACAAGGATTCTATGGAGACGGTGTTCAATGGAAAAGACATGCGACAGATAAGACAAAACATGTTATCTAATAAGAAAAGCAAACACTGTACAAAATGTTATGATCAAGAACAGTCGGGATTTTTCAGTCTGCGCCTAAGTTCAAACAAACACTTTGGACACAATATTGGAATGATAGAAAACACACAGCCTGACGGCTCAGCAGACTTTGTTATAAAGTACTGGGATATCAGATTCAGTAACCTATGTAATCTGGCCTGCAGGAGTTGTGGCACATGGTTCAGTTCAAACTGGTACGAGGATCATAAAAAATTAACAGGTTCCCCTCCCAACCATGCAAAGATAATGAAGGTTGGTAGAAGCAGTGATGACATATGGGAACAGATGTTGGAACAGTTCGAACACGTGGAACAGTTCTACTTCGCAGGTGGAGAACCAATAATCATGGAAGAACACTACAGGATATTGAAAGAACTTGATAGGCGTAAGATGTATCACGTAAGACTGATATACAATACAAACTTCACGAGAACAAAGTACAAGGATATTGATGTCTTGGAATTATGGAACAAGTTTGATTCCGTATCGATAGGTGCAAGTCTAGATGCCGAAGGTGCCAGGGGAGAGTACATGCGTAAAGGCACAGTGTGGAAGGATGTGGTAGCAAACAGGAAACGTATGTTAGAAGTTTGTCCGCAAGTGGACTTCTACATTTCAAGCACAGTGGGGTTGATAAATGCATTACACATTTCAGACTTCCACAGGAACTGGGTAGATCAAGGATTGTTGAAACCACAGGACTTCAACTTCAACTTGTTGCAATATCCATACGCACAGCGGATAGACCTATTGCCAGACTCATACAAACAAAAAGTAAAAGAAAAAATAGACAAGCACTTAGAATGGTTGCGTCCTTTGGATAATCTTACTAGGGCAACCAAAGGGTTTGAATCTGGCCTCGATTACATGATGAGGAGAGATAACAACAAGGACATACAGCAGTTCAAAGACACAATGAAAAAGATGGACGTGATCAGAGATGAAAATATCCTTGAAACATTTCCTGAATTGAAGGAATTGTATGAAAAGAATTAAACCTAGCGAAGGCAACAAAACATTTTGTATGGCACCATGGACGCACACGTATCTTTCACCTCAGATGGAAAGAAGGTTGTGTTGTAGTTCACGAGAAACACCAGAGAACTTCAAACAGTACATAGACTCAGTGGATCAAACTGGAAAAACTGATAAATTACATCTCACCACACTTCAACAGCATTGGAATTCAGATTACATGAAAGCCGTGAGATTGAAATTGTTAGCGGGCGAAGAGATTCCGCAGTGTGCTGTGTGCAATCACAAACTGTTGAATGAACAGGTGTATAGACAGCACTTCAATTGGTTGTACAAAAACAAAGTAGAAGAAGCATATGACAGCACAGACGAAACAGGAGCCACGACAATGCAGACAGAAAGTTTTGATTATAGATTTTCTAACCTGTGCAATTTCAGTTGTAGGATGTGTGGTGACATGCTCAGTAGTACCTGGGAAACAGAAAATAAAAAACATGGCAAAGGTGATTACGAAAATTATAGAATCTGGGGTAGAAAAGATATTAAAGAGCAACTAGCAAAGTTTCATGATCAACAAGTAGTAAAAGAGTTCACAGAAGCAGTTGAAGAAAAACGCATAACTGAACTGTATTGGTGCGGTGGAGAACCCCTGATGTGGAAGATACATTGGACGGCTATGGAGAGGATCAAGGAGTTGGGATATGCTGATAAAGTTCTAGCCAGATACAATTCTAACATGAGTCGTATCAACTTTTATGGCAAGAATTTATTTGATGACATATTAAAATTTTTCCCTAAGTTTCAGATATGTGCATCAATAGACGGCACGGGAGAAGTGGGAGAATACATACGTACCGGACTGAAATATGATGAATGGTTGGAGAACATCAAATACGGATTGAAATTTTGCGATAACACCCATGCTTACAAAAGAATGCAGTTGGATTTGACTATCACACTACCGGGATTGTTTGACCTAGAAAACATGGTCAAATTAAGCAATGAATTAAATGTTGAACTACTAACAAAGCAGGTTTTTAATTTTTCACACGACAATGCTATGGCACCGTTGTTCATGCCATACGATATAATGAGTGAGATAATAGATGATGTACGAGAAAAAACAACCAAATACAAAAATTCGAATCTAAACAATTTTTTTGGACAGTTGGACGAAATGCAGAAACAAAAAAGAAACAATGAGCTAGTGTATGATGAAAAATTATATAAAAAAGGACAGGAACAAGGCAAATCGGAAATTGAACGTTTAGACAGGATCAGAGGTACAGATATCAGAAAAATATTAGCAAAAAACAAAAAGGCATTAGAGTGGTGGACAAGTATATAAAATCAAACATTTGTCCATTACCTTGGACACACCTTGAAGTTGATGTAAATGGCGGCGCATCGCCTTGCTGTTTGTACAAGGGAAGTATTCCTGGAGTGAAAGTGTACGAACAAAGTCTGAAATCTATACAAGATACAGAATACATGGACAATCTTAGAACACAGTTTAGAAACGGTGAACGTCCTATAGGGTGTCAGAGCTGTTGGCAGGAGGAGGACGCTGAAAAGACTTCTAAGAGACAGAACTCTATATACAAGATGAAGAAAAGTTTGACAGAGTGGACCCCCAATAGCGAGCCAACCCTCAAGTTCATTGACTTTAAGTTGGGCAACGTGTGTAATTTAAAATGTAGGATATGCGGATCATGGAGTTCCTCGAAGTGGGCACAGGAAGAGATAGATTATGAGACGGCCAAGGGCGGAGACAATCCTGTTGCCAGAAAACAACTGAAGGAGGGTGGCTGGCCAAAACGTAACCCACAGTTTTTTGAAGACCTCAAGGAGGATCTAAAACACGTGGAGTACTTTGAGTTCACAGGCGGCGAGCCGTTCATGATCAAGGACCACTTCAAGATCTTGATGCACTGTGTGGAGAAGGGATATGCCAAAAACATAGACATACACTACAACACCAATGGCACGCAGTTACCACCACAGGCGATATTTGACCTATGGAGTTGTTTCAAACATGTGGAGATAGCATTTAGCATAGACGACGTGGGAGAACCATTCGAGTACCAGAGGCATCCTGCCAAGTGGCGAGAGGTAAATCAAAATCTAGTCAAGTTTAAGGAACGTAAAACAGCCAACATGGACTTCCAAATATGTTCCACGGTGTCTATTTTCAACGTGTTCAACTGGGCAAAGATGGCACTATGGGTAGCACAGTTCCAACCTAAATTTTTCTATGTCAATACATGCTTTGACCCAGATGTGTTTAATATACAGACACTGCCACGACAGGTCAAGGACATAGTTCAGGACAGGTATCACATGCTCACAGACTATCAACCCAGCATAAGGTTCATGAACGCCGCTGACAGGGACACACCCGAGATCAGAGAACAACGTAAGGCAAGGATACTACAGACAGACAAGTACAGGAAAGAAAATTTTGGAGATATGTTTCCACTTTTAAATAACATATTAAAAATATATGACTAAAAAATTTATAGCAGGCGGTTGCAGTTTCACATACGGACACGAGCTCAGCGATGACCAAGAGGGTAAAAGACCAAGCAAAAAAACATGGGCTCATGGGTTGAAACCGCAGGAGCACGAATACGTATGTACGGCATACCCCGGTACTGGAAACAGTGGAATAGCCAGACGTGTGTTTAATGCAGTGGCCAACAACACAGATGTGGGAGGTGTTGTGGTTATGTGGAGTTTCCTATCGAGATATGATTGGGCCATGCCCAGACATCAGGCCTTGGAAAACACAAGGTGGACATCAATATCTCCGTGGGACACAGACACCGGCAATGAGGAAGCATTTAGGAGTCTAGCAGGTTCTGAGTCACAGCAGGAGCAATGGAGAACCAGGAGGGACACATTCGCGGAGACGGGAGTGAAACCGTTCGCGGAGGCCATCTACAAGCATGCGGCCAATCAATATCATGAGACTTACCTCAGTTGGAAGAGCATCATCTGGTTGCAGAACATATTGGAAAAGAAACAAATACCATTCATGTTCACACTGGCTGACAACACTCTGTTCTATGACGAATTCAAGCAACACAAGGACCAGGATAACCTGTTGTCTGCTCTGCATAAAGAAATAGATTTTACCAAATGGTTCTCATTTGGGGAGAGGATGATGGGGTTCAACCAATGGGCGATGTTGGAGGATTATCCACGTGGAACAACACATCCACTTGACGAGGCCCACCAAGATGCTGTACAATTAATGTTACCAACTTTTAATAAACTAATAGGAGACAAATAATGTTTACTTGGATAAAGAATCTGGTCAACAAGATCAAACAAGAGATCAAGTACAGGAAGAGACTCAAAGAGTTGAAAAAGAAAGACCCATTCATATACAAATAAAATGGTACTTGCAAAAATTAAAAAGGCACTGGAGAAGAAGCCAAAGTTTGAATTAACAGAGTTGCCGTACATAGATGTCACGGAAGATCCGGTACGACCAGAATTAAGCCTAGAGTTCAGGCAAACACATGGTAGGAAGATATATGGGATCAAAGACGAGGAAGGCGACATAGCGGCTGTCATGTGTTTCGCATTCACAAACGGAATACCAAAGAGCGTGGAGGAGATGGACACCATGAGCCGAGACGCCGCCATGCAGGCAGTACACAGGGCAGGAGTGCAGGGCACGACTGCAATAGCCTACACAGTGTGGGCCAAGAAGAAGGGTGGCGGAAAGCACATAGTCAATGAAGTGTACAAGATGATAAAGGAATCCAACCACCTGAACAGATTAGTGACGCTCTCACCTCTAACGGAAATGGCGGAGAAGTTCCACTTGAAGAATGGAGCCAAGTTGGTGGGAAAACATCTAACAACACAGAACTTTGAATATGACATCGAATTGGACCAGTGGGAGAAATTGAGGGATAGAGCAAAAGGTTGGTTCAACATTAAATGACATGGTGGAACTGGTACTGTTATGATTGCAAGTGGCGTGGTGCACCACAAGATCTTGCACAAGATTTTGACACAGACGAAGGTTGGGTGTGTCCAAAGTGCAAGAGTAAGAACATAGAGGACATGGGATGGCATCAGGAGGAAACAAAATGAAACACTCGAAAGTATTGATAATCGGATCAGGACCCGCAGGATACACGGCGGCAATATACACAGCGAGGGCCATGCTGAAGCCAATGATGGTTCAAGGCACACAACCAGGTGGTCAGTTGACGATCACGACAGACGTTGAAAACTATCCAGGATTTGGTGATGTGATACAAGGTCCGTGGTTGATGGAACAGATGCAACAACAGGCAAAGAGTGTTGGAACGGATATCATCACAGACATGATCAAGTCCGTGGACTTCAGTCAAAGGCCTTTCACAGCAATAGGAGAAAGTGGGGAAACATACACGGCAGACAGTGTAATCATATCTACAGGCGCCCAAGCAAGATGGTTGGGCATCGACAGTGAAAAGAAATTTAACGGTTATGGTGTAAGTGCCTGTGCCACCTGTGATGGATTCTTTTTCAAAGACAAAACAGTATTAGTGGTAGGCGGCGGTAACAGTGCTGTTGAAGAAGCATTATACTTGACGAATATTGCTAGTAAAGTTTACCTTGTACACAGAAGAGACAGTCTAAGGGCAGAAAAAATATTACAAGATAGGTTGTTTAGCAATCCAAAAGTACAAGTCATATGGAATAGCCAAATAGAAGAAGTGATTGGAAATGACGATCCACTCAATGTGACTGGCGTAAAATTAAAAAATACAAAAGATGATTTTGGTTTAGGCACTGCAACTGTAGATGTTGATGGTGTGTTTATAGCAATAGGACATGACCCGGCAACACAAATTTTCAAAGGACAGATAGAAATGGACGATGAAAACTACATCATTACTAGACCAGATAGTACAGAAACAAATATACCTGGTGTGTATGCCGCAGGCGATGTGAAAGATAAAACCTACAGGCAGGCAGTCACAGCCGCAGGAATGGGTTGTATGGCCGCACTAGAGGCCGAGAAATATCTAGCCGCAAAGGAATCCTAATGAAGATACTAGGTATAAATTGCATGAACCATGATGCATCTATGAGTGTCGTAGATTACAGTTCAGGTATAGGTGAAGTGCTATGGGCCGCACATGCGGAACGTTATTCCAGGGTAAAGAATGATCATTACCTTAATTGGGCAATAGTAAATGAAGCAAACACGTTTGGACCATTTGACAAGGTTGTGTACTATGAGAAACCATTGCTGAAGAAAACAAGACAACTGTACGCAGGACAATGGGCAGACGCTTTCAGTTATACGGAGATGCCACAATGGCACCTGGATCATTTCAACATCAAGATAGATGAGTATGTGAAACACCATGACTCACACGCCGCGGCAGGTTATTTCACATCACCTTTCAGAGAAGCCACAATACTCACAGTGGACGCAATAGGTGAATGGGATACGGTGTCCATATCAACTGCTGATAAAGTTTGGATTGAGAGAAAAGAAACAATCAAATATCCACATAGCATAGGAATACTCTACAGTGCGTTCACACATCGTTGTGGACTCAAACCCGCAGAAGAGGAATATATTTTAATGGGCATGGCCGCATATGGCGAACCCAAATACAAGGAAGACATATACAATGACTTCGTGCATCAGTCACCCTTCAAACTCAAGAAAAATTTACACAGGGGACTGAGTGAATGGCATCCGGAAGCAGATCCAATGGACCTAGCGGCCAGCATACAGGCAGTCACTGAAGAATGCCTTGCAGATCTATGGCACAGGGCCAGCAAGTATGGATCACGTAATTTAGTATATGCCGGCGGAGTGGCACTCAACTGTGCGGCCAACAAGGTACTTGCAAACCTAGGATTGTTTGACAACATATGGATAATACCAAATCCGGGAGATGCAGGATCCAGTTTGGGTTGCATAGCCGCACATCAAAAGTCACGTATCAACTGGAAGAGCCCGTTCCTGGGACACAACATCGAAGGTGAGTATCCTGTGGACGCAATAATTAAAGAATTGAAAGAAAACAAAATGGTGGGAGTTGCAAATGGTAAAGCAGAGTTCGGACCGAGGGCACTTGGTAATAGATCATTACTAGCAGACCCCAGGGGTGAGGAGATCAAGGATCTGGTAAATGGAATCAAGAAGAGACAGAAGTTCAGACCGTTCGCTCCAGCCATACTGGAAGAGGATGTAAACGACTATTTTGCCCTCCCTACAGGCGTAAAAAACACCCCTTATATGCAATACACAGCGGCGTACACGCATGGTAAAGACTGTCCTGCCATATTGCAT
>Ga0180120_10000051_pt1 | contig 50399 bp, 36 predicted proteins | sample CPBDNA_3_FD_129677 | JGI IMG/M metagenome (GOLD analysis project Ga0180120, IMG submission 129677) | Freshwater to marine salinity gradient microbial communities from Chesapeake Bay, USA - CPBay_Spr_31_0.2_DNA (version 2) (version 2) | ecosystem: Environmental > Aquatic > Marine > Coastal ... | reverse complement strand
CCATTTGCAAGTGGTTGGTGATGTTTCAATGGAATCCAATCTAGATATTTCTGAAAACTTACACGTGTTCAATCAATTAAATGTAGAAGATGATGTGTCATTCGGCAGCCATTTACAAGTGGTTGGCGATGTTTCGATGGAATCTAACGTGGATATTAATATCGATTTACATGTAAAGGGAAACGCAACTTTTGGATTAGTATCATCAAATGTTGAAGATGTTTCTAACAATAATTCAAACATTTATGTTTACGGAGATCTACGAATTATGGACGGCGGCAATTTAGTTATAGAGGACATATCTAATACAACTATTACACATCTTAGAACAGATGTTCAAATAACTGATTCACTTGATATATCTAATGACGGAACATCAACCGCTATGATTGTAAGTCAACTTCATACAAATAATTATAAAATTGTTGAATTCAAAGATGCCGCAGAAACAGTTTTTTCAGTTGGAAAAAATGGAAACACATTTATTCAAGGCGATGTTTCTATGGAATCTTCGCTAGAGATTTCAAATAATTTACTTGTTCATAACCAAGTATTTGTGGACAAAGATGTATCATTTGGTAGTCATTTATTTGTTTCTGGAGATGTTTCTTTTAATTCTACTGTAGAAATCTCAGGACTTATGATTACAAAGAAAAATTTTGTCTTTCAAACAAACACAACAGAAAAAATGATAATTGATACATCGGGAGTAAAATTTTTAAACAATGATCCAAGCTATTCGGCACTTGACATTAGCGCTACCTCCGCGTTAAAAATTCCTGTAGGAACCGGTGCGCAACGCCCAAGTATTGAAACTACCGGACAAATAAGGTACAACATGACGACAAAACAATTTGAAGGATACGGAGATACAGGTGGGTGGCAAGGTCTCGGAGGCATCACAGACCTCGATCAAGACACGTACATTCTTGCACATGATAATAATGAAATTCAAATATTTACTGCCTCGTATGAACGTATGAAAGTAGACGCATGTGGTAATATTCAAATGTTTGATAGCAATCCAACTTATTCAGCGCTTGATATTAGTGCTACCTCTGCATTACAAATTCCAGTAGGAACACAAAACCAACGTCCAATAAATTCTGAAAATCCGGGAGCATTGAGATTTAATAGTGATACTAGTTTGTGCGAAGTTTATACACAGTCAAATATATGGAGTGGACTACCAGTATATAAGGCAGAGCAACCTCCGCATTTGCATTCACCGTCAACGACGGAAGAAAATAAAAGTTTTACTATATCTTGGAGCAAGTTTGATGAGATTTACAAAGATGCTTACGATGGAAAATCATATCCAATATTTCTACAAACGTATGTAGATGTTAGTTATAGTGACACAGGTGGTGTATGGAAAACTATTTATATAGGTCCAGGTAACTGTGATAATACAGGAAGTGTCGTCACCCCCAAACTTACTATTACCATACCCGATTCTGGTTTTGTTTTTGATGACAGTGACGGAAGTTATAGTCGCAACGATATTGAATTTGATGATAAACCGATTGATACGCATAACATCGATGATTTTGATCAAAGTTATAAATTTGATTTTAGAGTGTATGCTGTCAACAACAGTGGCAAAACTCCGAATTACTTAACTATAGAACAGGTCGGACTAGAAACCACTAATGAACCATCGCCCCCTGAAGTGACAAGTACAGATAACTTTCAGCAAAACTCGTTTGAAATTGATACTAGTTTCAATGTTGATAAAGATAACTCCGGCGTCACTATTAATGAGGTAACACTCGAATACTATGATATTTCATACGTGTTAACGGAAACTAAAAGTTTTGAAGATAGAGATCATGATTACATTTTTAGGGCTAACGGAAATTCATATACAGGTGATAACTCGTCTGAAACTGGTATCATTTTAACAGATTTGTATCCTGGCGCAGTTTATGACTTTCAAGTCCAAGTTAAAAATACAGCAAATACTAATGAAAGTGGTTACGGAGAGCCTTCTACATCAAGCGAATTTACGCAAATAACTTCTGCTTCTAATCAGTATATTGATACTGACGATTTGAATAACGTTAATAATGATAATATGACATTTACTAAATGCAATTTCTCTAGCAATATATCATTGCGGATAAATGGAGGTAGCGGTAGTAGTAGTACCACGTACACGTTAGGAAATTCAAATAGTTACATTGATATATCCGGAACAAGTGAGTTTTATGTGAATTATGGTTTACAAGGTCTTGATATGAGTGGAGAGAGTGATATGTCTTTAGTTGAGGCAACGGTTACAATTAAGGCAGGGAGTTCTGTATCTTCACAAACACTTACATACTACGGAACACATGATCCTGACAACGTTTCTTCGAGTACAATTGATATTTCTAATGGAGCTACAACTTATTCTTATCAGTTTAGTTCTGGAGGAACTTATACAGACAAAGCATCTTCATCGTATAATAATGGTGGATTTGTGTACAGTTCTACATTTTATAGATCTGATGATAACAGCTTGAATAGTATTTTTAATGATAATTTCAAACCATCAACTAATTCTTACGAATTACTATACAATATTTCAAGTTCATCTACTCAAACTAATGGTGCATCTTATATCGATAAGACTAACACAACTACTGGAGATAAAACTACATCCACTTTTTATGTAGATGACTATTCCATGAATCCAGTCATTGAATTTACAACGAGACCAACACTTTCTACAACCGCAACTTATTTGTTTGGAATCCCATCAGTAGCTACCATGTCGATAGATTATGATATTTCCATATCTGATTTTGCCAATTATTTTATTCCGTCAAGCGGCTCGGGCGTCCACTCGGGTATAAATAGCATATCCAATAATTCTTATACAATAACATCCCATACTTATAATAGTACTAATAGTAATGACAGTTATAATATAGAACCACCAAATCCGAGTGTCACCGTAAATAATGCTACAAACACAGGTTATTACGATGCGGACACCTCAGACAATTTGAGTGTATATGTATATTATTTAGATCACAATCGTGGAAAACCATCATTAGAGACTCAGGATGCTAGTTCAGAAATATACGACATAGGACATATATTTATAAATAGTGAAAGAACTTATTATGATTATTCTTTGTATACATTTGATGGTTCTGCTGCTATAACTTCTATTGACGATGTGACAGATGCAAGTTTTGCAACCACTTTTCCAATGGATACAGATATTTCAACCACATTATTGCGCTTTGATGGAAAATTTGTCAGTGGTGGTTATTCCACAAGTTATAATGGAATAACTATAACCCCATTTAGCGATTGGTCAAGTGGATATGCGAAGGCAGGACCAAATTATAGTAGTTATATTGATACAGGAATAGACGGATTTAAATGGATTGCGATAAATATAAATGGACTGTTGCCGACTGCAGGAAACGATGATGACGGAAGAATAAATTTATCATCTTTCAAAGTAAAAGGAAGTTCAGTAAATGGTGGGGGAACATATAGTATCGAAAGTAGTAGTGCTGGTTATGATAATCATTTTGGCGATATAAACAATGATGATGGATGGATTGCATTTTTGTATATAACTCAGGGGTCGGGGACGTTATTTTCTGGTGACCGATGGGGCGCTTTACATAAAACATTTAAGGCTAGTTCAGGTGACACTTCATATTGGGAACTTGGTTATTCAGACCCAAAACAAGCAGTCGGCGCAAGTTCAAGTGATTCTTTTACAAGCCTGACCACGACTAATCTTGGGAGCGTATCCGGTGCAATTGCAGGAACTACTGGAACTAGTTATCCTGGTTTAGATTCCAACAATGATATAGCATATGGTAAAATTCCTACAATCGGTGCTCCTGATTATTGGGACGGAGACGTTTACTTAGTTGTTGGATTGCCAAAAGGTAAAAATTCATATTTTAGTTTTTAAACAGGATAATTTTTACAAGTATTGAATTGGTTTTCTAACTATATATTTATATAATTTATATAATTAAATGGGAGACGGAGACGAAGACGTAAACGATGGATTAAATGATTCTGAAGCCACTAGACTTTTGTTTAAAAACTTCATGAATTATACTTCGACTTCTCAATTTAGAGAGTTTTATGAAGAAGGTGATTTAGCAAATCATTCAAATATATACAGTAAAGGTGTATTAACAGATACTCCACCAGTTTATTACAGTTCACCTAGTTACATATCAATTGAAAATGATGTATCCCTCTCTGAATACTTGAAGTTTTCTGGAATTGACGATATTAGTATAAATACTACGTGGTTTGCTGATAAAATTTCAGCAGGTGGAAGTTTCTCGGTAAATGAAACAGATGATGATAACAGACGTATATTGCGGCTAGAAAAAATAAAACTAGATTTTTTAGGAAGTGGAACAAAAGCTTTTGTATGTAAAGATAATAACGATAATAATATTTTAAAAAACTTAATTCCTCCAAATTATTCTACTTATGGTTATAGTCTTCAACTATTTGTAACACATGACACTACTGGTGCTATATCTGAAATGACATGGCTGAGCACAGCTAGTTCTTGCAATGCACAAACAGGATTGTCTGGAAATGATGCAGTTGGTGCACCATTATTTGATGCAAAAAATGGAATAATTACATTTTATGATATAGGCACAAATGTTGGAGATTCAAACTTTGAGACTATTGAGAGTAAAGGAATATATCTAACAGCGACAAAATATATCGGTTTAAGTGATGTGAAAAAGGCGCGTTCTATAGATGTGATGGGAAATTTATCAGTTTCTGGAGATGTAATATTTGATTCATCTTTAGACATTTCGGGTGTCATTACAACAAGCAATGACTTTGTCTTTGAAAAGGATTCAATCGAGAGAATGATAATTGATTCTTCCAGCATTCACTTTGTAAATAGCGATCCAAGCTATACAGCAGTTGATATTAGTTCTACATCTGCGCTCGGGCTACCGGTTGGAAGAAGCGCCGAAAGACCAGTTGATGAAAAAAAAGGACACATTCGGTATAATGACCAGTTGAATCAATTTGAAGGGTATGGCGATGGAGGATGGCAAGGACTAGGCGGCGTTATTGACAACGATCAAGATACAACAATTATTACCGATAATAGCAATAATCTCATTTTTGATACAAGCGGTTCTACACAAATGGTGATTAACAGTGGTGGTGACGTATCTATGGCAAATAATTTGACTGTAGGTGGAACTTTAGAAGTGTCTAGTAATTTGTTATATGTTGATTCTTCTAGTGGAAATGTTGGAATTGGAACTTCAGATCCAAGTTACACGCTTCACATAAATGGAACTCTTTACACATCTAGTGGGATGAGTATTGGCAAAGATAAAGATTCCGAATATGAATTAGATGTATCCGGCGATATTCACTGTACTGGAACACTTTTCGCAGATTCAGATTTAAAGGTTAAGAAAAATCTTGTGCCATTAGATAACTCTTTAGATAAATTATCAAATCTAAATGGTTATTATTATAATAAAGTGGGTGAAGAAGAAGATTCTTTAAAGCATATTGGAGTTATTGCACAAGAAGTTGAAGCCGAGTATCCGGAATTAGTATCCCAAAATACACACATTAAGAGTGTCAACTATGACGGAATAAACGCAATATTGATTGAATGTGTTAAGGAATTAAGAAAAGAAAACTTGGCAATTAAAAGTGAATTGGAAGAACTAAAGAATAAAGTTGGAAAAATGTAGATGAAACATAATTAGCAAAAAAATAAAAATATTATTTAATATATATAATGCCTTATATTGCGCGTATTCAGAGTATCACAAATCAGCCGAGTGGTGGTGGCGACAAGAAAGCCGGTCAACCGGATCATGCTAGCTGGGCTCGCATTCCACATAAAATCTTCAAAAGCAAAACACCCAAAATGTATTTGTTTAGCGCCACCACTGGGAACTCCAACTAATTTTTTGTCTTGAATTTTAGAACAAAAACTATTATAACTTAAAATCATTTTACTTTAACTTATAATACGATTTCACAAAAAGACAAAAATGAAAATTATATGCGATTACAGAGAACATAGCATTCATAATTGTTTAGTCAAAAAAATAGAGACTCATAAAAAATATGAAAATATTTTAATAGAAAAGACAAATCTTAATATTGGAGATTTTGTGATTGGGCGGTACATTATTGAGCGTAAAACACTTTCTGATTTAGCAAGCAGTATTTTGGACGGACGATATAAAGAACAGAGTTCGCGTTTGGATGCGTACATTCAAGAACACGCCGAAGAACAGCCAGTGGTGATGTATTTTATCGAAGGGAGTTTAGATTTATTTACAGACGGACACAACATGAATAAAGACAAACTGATTTCTGCGTGTATTTCTCTTATGTGTAGTAAAAATTATAAGGTCTTTTTGACGCGTCATGTAAATGAAAGTTGTGATTTTTTGTTGAAAATTTGTTTCAAATTAGGAAATGATATCGTCGCCTCCGGTCCGCAAACTGGGGGAGGAGCAAGTCAAGAATCCATATGTAATAATATAGCAAAGAATCAGTTTAAGAAGAGTAATCAGATAAATAAAGACAATATAGGAGTAATCATGTTGACTTCTGTCCCAAATGTGAGCGCTAATATTGCTACTCAATTACTTAAACCGTTTGAAAATAATATTTATTTATTTTTGAAAGAAATTCGTGAAAATGAGAATTACTTGGAAGGTCTCAAAATGGAAACAAAAGACGGTAAAGAACGAAAACTATCTAAGAATGTAAGAGAAAAAGTTATGGAATTATGCGGGGAAAATAAATAATATATCTAAATTATATGAAGAGGTCTCACTCCAACACAAGAATCTTCAAGCCAGAAAAGCAAATGAAGGTGCAACGTATAAGGTCTGACCCTATAACAAACAGAGAGCGCGATGGGTGCTGGAATGATGAAGCGTTCCGTACTCTTATACGTGAAATCGCATCACTGACGACCGAAAATGAAACGTCCGTGGAGGGAAAACTTCGCATCACTGAGGACTTGTTTATGTTCCGTCGCTATTTAAGGCTTCTCCGCGACGATACCGCGAAACAAAGACTGAGTTCAATTATGAACGACACGCGCGCGCCTGCCATCTATGTTAGAGATCAGAATGCGAGAATTAATGTTAGTTATGTGATAATGACTCCCACTCTGAAACTTTCACTTCCCGAAGAGACTCTCGCGGGGTATAAGAATAAATTAAAGGGAAATTTAAAGCTTATAGGAACAATCCCCGATCAAACTTATTTAGATGCCGTCGTATTAGGGGCATTTAAAGACGGCTTTAAAGACATTGTTCTTCCCCCCCCCGATGTCCCGGCGGAGGCGAGTTCGGTGTTCAATACGTTGGTACATTTCAATTTGGATTTACTAGCAGGAGCATTGATTAATTACACCACTTCCACTATCTTGAAGAATAGTCATGTGTTGGGTATGATCGGAATTGAAATTATTACTGTTTGTACATCTGGCACCTCAGCGATTACGCGTTTATTCGGCGCGTTGTTATTGTATAATTACTTTAAAATTAAAATAGGGAAAGTTGCACCTGTGATTCAAAAAATTTCCGAAAATTGTTTTAAATTTATAAAAAACTCACTAGAACTTGGCAGAGACCTGCAGCAAGCGTGTGACGTCATAGCCCAAGCTGTAATTAACCTCGCTATCAATGATATCAATAACCGCGCCGCCGCCGATGCCCAGTTGGCGGCGGCATTAGGAACGCGCGTCATTGATGATGTTTCTGAATTGTTTAATAAGATAGGAGTAGATAAAGATTTGGTGGATGCAGTAAAGGATATCAAAGTGGTGGCGGAGGCGTTTCCACTCGCGCCGGTGGAGGTCGTGCAGGTCCCGACCGTCCCGCCGGTCGCGCCGGCGCCGGTGGCAGCGGCGGTGGCAGCGGCGGCGGCGGCGGCGGCGGTGGCGGCGGCGGTGGCGGGGAGGGAAGATGAAATGAGAGAGGATGAGGAGGAAGAGGAGGAGGAGGAGGTCGAGGCGACTCCCAACGCGCGCGGCAGCAAGAAGCGTCGGTGGTCGGGCGAGAAGGGCAAGAATGGCGCCGAGGACGAGGTTGAGGTTGAGGAGGAAGAGGAGGAGGAGGTCGAGGCGACTCCCAACGCGCGCGGCAGCAAGAAGCGTCGGCGGTCGGGCGAGAAGGGCAAGAAGGGCGCCGAGGACGAGGATGAAATGGAACAGGCCGGCGGCGCCCCCAAACGCACCAAAAAGCACACCAAGAAAGTAAAATCCAAGATGTTAAAAGGAAAATCCAAGAAACATCTTAAAAAAGCCAAAAAAAGTAAAAAGGGCAAAAAAACCGGCAAAAAGGTTCGCTTTCATTCTGCTTCAAAAAAGTCAAAGAAAAATACTCGTAAAAGACGTTAAGCGCATTTAATTAAGAACTGCAACTCCCGGTTCCACCATTTATATCCAATTGCGTCATTCTGCCGACATTTTGATTATACGGGTCGTATGCTGGTAACTGGTTTTGATTATAGTTCGCATTGTTTTGAGCTTGAGCGTCTAGCAACAGTTCTATTTTCGGCTCTTTTTGTGTCACCGGCAAGTTATGATTCAACGACCCAACGCGTAGGTCTTGGTCTGCCCCAGCAAACGAACGCTTGATTTCATATTGTTCGTTACCTTGCGCGTCATATGCCTTTTCTAAATGTAAAATAGGACATTTTAAGCCACTGGCACGCTGCCACTTGACATATTCTTTATAATCTTTCAAAGAATCCATAATTAACGGGTTTACGCCTGGGATTTTTGCTAATTCGGGATTATAAAGCATAATTTTATCTCCTTTTTTAATCATTGTTGTAGGACAATTACCGGAGACGAATGGTTCTTCTGTGTTCCCTTTCATGGAGTTTGTCTTTTTTATTATCATTAGCATTTTGTCGATTGAAAAGAAAATTAAAACCGCAATCAAAAACGCAAATATTATTTTAGCTATCATAATAATATTGATTATATATATATTATGATAAAAATATACGAAGTAAATAAGGATAAACCAACTCTCTTGGACCAATTGAACAAGAAGAAATCGTGCGGAACTGTTCTTATTTACAGCGATCACTGCCCTCACTGCACGACAATGAAACCTCAGTGGGAGCAAATGAAAGAAAAAATGCGCAATAAACCGGCAAATATTTATGAAATCAACAGCGAAGAACTACCACACATAAATCATCCTATTAAAAATGTAGTTGATGGATTCCCCATGATTTTGAATGTAAATAATCGTGAAATTGTTCCGTTCGAACAAGAAAGGACATTGGACAATTTTGTCAAATTTGTTGAGTCTAATTTATTGAAAACAAAGCCACCGCCGCGTCTATTTTCAAGAAAGCGTCTTAAAGTTGGTAACAATATGAATAGTACGAATAATCGCGGAAATAACATGAATGTGAGTAATAATAACGACCACAATTTTTTACGTGGAAGTCAAATAGGCGATTCGTTAAATCTTGACAAGTATATAAGCAAAAAACTCCCATTTATAAATGTCAAAAAAAAAAATACTACTAAAAAAGTACAAATCCCGAAAAGGGTACGAATGTCAAAAAAGCCGCGGGCGGTGAAGAAAGATGTGTCGCGTAAACCAAAAAAAAGAAAGAGAATATTTATTGGAAAAAAAGATAACAACTCGCGCAAAAAACGCCGAATTTAGTAATCTTAATAAAATTGATTTAGCAACGACTTATCAAGTAATGTATACAATCCTCATTAGTTGATAACATGGCTTGTTCTGTCAACAAACAAGAAACCATTTCATTTCGGTGTGTAGATTTCACCGTATCTAGTTACAAGCAAGATGAATTTATTATTACAATCTATGGAATTGACGAAAATAGGAAAACATATTGTGCAAAAATAGATGACTTCAAACCGTTCTTCTATATCAAAGTTGGTCACAACTGGACAGATTGTGATGTAACAGATTATTTCGAACATATTCGCGAGACCTACAAAAGCGACTATTCTTTGTTAAAAACTCTAAAAAATGGTCTTGAAGATGCGAAATTGGTTCGTCACAAAACTCTCTATAACTTTGATGCGAATAAAAAACACAATTTCATCAAAGTTACTTGTAAAAATATGTCACTGTTTTATAAATTTAAATCGTTGTTTTATGATAAAGAAAAACAGAGGCTGAATAAAGGCGTAGAGTTCAAAGGAACATTTACACAACTGTACGAGATTATGATTCCACCAATGTTACGGTTCTTTCACATTCAAGATATTTCCCCATCTGGATGGATTGAAATTAGCAATTATGATTTGACCGAAGATGACGAAAAAGAAACAAGGGTCGATATTGAAGTTACAGCGAATTGCACAGATATTGATAGTTTGCCTGAAAAGGAAACAATTGTTCCTTACAAAATTTGTAGTTTTGATATTGAGGCCTCCAGTAGTCACGGCGATTTTCCGACTGCTATTAAAAACTACAAAAAAGTTGCTTATGATATTCTGGACTACATCCAGTTGAATGATGATGAGGTTTCTGAATATGGTACAGAAAAAATGCTATATTATTTGTTGAAAAGTACCTTCGGTTTTGGGGATGATATCTCTATTGACAATTGTTTTGTCAAAAATAAACAATATACAGTAGACGATTTTGAAAAGAACTTTGAAGAATTTATTCAATGTTCGGTAATATTAAACGATGAAGACGCGGCGTCTATTGTCGCAAATACATTAGACGATTATATGGGTGCGTTTGACGGTGGTGACGAGACCGGAGTTGAACAAGGAGGAATTGACATTTGTGAAGAAGTAACTACATCAAAATCCAAAAAAAAGATTAAACCAAAAGTGAAGAATCCAAAAACAACAACTATTGAATCTATTTTGAATGATTCTAATTATGATAATCAAACAAAGATGGGCTATTTGACGATTACACTCAACCAACACTTTCCTCATCTTGAAGGAGATTATGTCACATTTATCGGGTCGACGTTCGTGTCTTATGGACAAGAAAATAGCAAGCTGAACCATTGTATTTGTTTGGGAGAAACCATGAATCATGATACTAATACTCAAGTTATAGAATGTTATGATACAGAAAGAGAAGTCTTGTTGGCATGGGCGGACCTAATCCAAGAAGAAGACCCGGATATCATTATTGGATACAATATTTTCGGTTTTGATTACCCGTTTATGTTTGACCGCGCGAAAGAGAATAATTGTGTTGAAGAATTTATGAATTTGTCTAGAAAACACGAATCATTTTCGGAAGACGAAGAAGTTAAACTGAGTCAAACAAAGATTGTCTTGGCAACGGGTGCGTACGATTTGAAATACCCGCAAATGGACGGGCGTCTTCAAATTGATGTATTTACTTATATGAGAAAAGAGTTTATTCTCCCATCTTACAAACTTGATTACGTTTCATCTTATTTGATTAGCGATAAAGTTTCAAAATATGAAAACAACGAGGAAACGAACCAGTGTTTTGTTCACACAAAAAATACAAAAGGTATCAGTATGAAGTGCTTCGTCCACTTTGAGATCTTGAATCATTCTAATGAATTGTATCAGAACGGTAAGAAATTCAAGGTAGTTGATATTAACGACAATGGTTTTGTCATGGAAGGACAATTGGAAGGAGTTGAAAACCAAACAATTCAGTGGGGTCTGGCGAAAGATGATGTGACGCCTCAGGATATTTTCCGAATGACCAATGAAGGACCAAACGAGAAGGGCATCATTGCCAAATATTGTATTCAGGACTGTAATCTTGTGCATCAAATTTTCCAAAAGATTGACATCATGACAACATACATTGAGATGAGTAAGATTTGTTCGGTTCCCATCAGTTTCTTGATGTTGAGAGGACAAGGAGTCAAGTTGACATCTTATGTGGCTAAAAAATGTCGTGAAAAAGATACATTGATGCCGTTAATCAGCATCGGCAATGTTTCAGATTTGTATGAAGGTGCGATTGTACTAGAACCCAAAACCGGTCTTTATCTTGACAATCCGGTGGCATGCGTTGATTACAGTTCACTGTATCCATCGTCAATTATTTCAGAAAATATATCACACGACTCTAAGGTTTGGACGAAATCATACAATTTGAATCATAATTTGCTTCATCAGACAGGTATTGTGGATAAAAACGGCAAATTCAAATATGATAATTTGTCTAATTACAAATACGTTGATATTAAATACGATACGTTCGCGTTTAAACGACTTGGTGGAACAACTAGTAAGTTATCAAAAGTTTTGACTGGATATAAAATCTGTCGATACGCTCAGTTTCCCGAACACGGGAGAGCAATCTTGCCATCTATTTTACAAGAGCTTCTTTCAGCTCGTAAAGCGACCAAAAAACAAATGGGGAAAGAAAGCGATCCATTTATGAAAAATATTCTGGATAAGCGCCAACTTTCCATTAAAGTGACTGCGAATAGTTTGTACGGTCAATGTGGTGCGAAAACAAGCACATTTTACGAGATGGATATTGCGGCGTCAACCACGGCAACTGGACGAAAGTTGTTGATTTATGCCAAAGATATGATAGAAAGTGTTTACAATAATGTCAACATTGACACCAAGCATGGTAATATGAAAATCAATGCGGAGTATATTTATGGAGATTCTGTTGCAAACTATACACCAATTTATGTTAAAATAAACGGGAAATTTGAGATCATTCAGATTGATGAACTTGGAAAAAAATATGGAAATGATAACTGGAAGCAGTGTGTAGAACCAGGCAAACAAACAAAAGAATACATTGAACTGACAGATAAGAATATATATACATGGACGGAAAATTCATGGACTCAATTGAAAACAATTATTCGTCATAAGTTAGCAAGTGAAAAGAAAATGATGAGGATTTTAACACACACAGGCTGTGTTGATGTGACAGACGATCATTCTCTTATTGGAAGTAATGGTGTTGAAATTTCACCAAAAGAGTGTGAAATCGGCACAGAATTGTTGCATCATCCATGTAAAGATAATATTAGAAACGATGCTTCAAATTCAACATTTGTACAAGACGAGTTTGACTTGTCTATTCCGAGCAATCATATTCTTATGGCAAAATATATTCATCATAAATACAATGCGACTGATACAAAATATAAACTTGTATCACAAGAATCACAAGATTCAAATGATAGTTTCTTGTTATCTTCGAAATGCTCTGAAACAATAGGTCACAAAATTAACAAAATGATGACTTTAGATGATTATGACGACTATGTATATGATTTGACAACGGACAATCATCATTTTGCCGCTGGAATTGGGAATATGATTGTTCATAATACAGATTCTGTATTCTTCACTTTCAACTTAAAGGACCCAAACACAAACAAAGATGTCCGGGGTCAAAAAGCATTAGAAGTGACAATTGATTTGGCGAAAGAAGCTGGTCAGTTAGCAACTCAGTTTCTAAAAGCCCCACATGATTTGGAATACGAAAAAACATTCATGCCGTTTTGTTTGATTTCAAAGAAAAGATATGTTGGTATGCTTTATGAAGAAGACCCACATAAGTGTAAACGTAAATCAATGGGAATCGTATTAAAACGGCGCGACAATGCCCCAATTGTAAAAGACGTATATGGTGGAATCATTGATATCCTAATGAAAGAGAAAAACATCAATAAATCGATTGACTTCTTGGACAATATGTTAAATCAGATTGTGAATGAAGAAATTGGAATGGACAAATTGATTATTAGCAAATCGCTGCGCTCGTTTTACAAATGTCCTCAGCAAATTGCTCACAAGGTACTTGCCGACCGGATTGGTATTCGTGAGCCAGGTAACAAGCCGCGCGCCGGAGACCGCATTCCTTATGTTTATATTTATTCTAAAAACAAGAAAGAATTGCAAGGAAACAAGATCGAACTTCCGGACTATATCAATGAGAAAAAGCTTAAAATTGATTATGGATTTTATATAACAAATCAGATTATGAAACCTGTTATACAAATATATTCGCTCGTGTTGTTTGACATGCAACAATTTCAGAAAAAAGCGAAAATGTTCAAACAGAAAATACACACGTTGATGGAGAATTCAGATGACGAAGAAAAGACGATTAAAAAAATTCAGACTCTCAAAGATAAAGAGGTGGAAGCCCTTTTGTTCAAAAAGTATATTACAATTAATAACAATAAGGCACAAAATAATCGTATGATCACTGACTTCTTTGGGTGATATTAGTTATTTACTCAACATTATCTAAATACCACCGAGTTGCCAAATAAGGCGGCATGGTTTCTTGATGTTGGTCGCCAATTGCTTTGAGATTTGGACCTTGTTGAATAATTTCTTCTATTTTCATGTTACCAATTGCGTGATCAAAATAACGAAGTGAAGAAATAAATCCGTTCATTCCATTTGCATCATCTCCCACAAATATGTCGCCATAGTTTTGTTTGATAACTTGGGATAAATTATACCTAGAAGACATGACACCATTGACATAAATATCAATAGTTCTATTTTGGACGCGTATGATTATATTTACCCACTTTTGTATTGGAACATTTTTTATTGTTATTTTTTCTATTTTTCCGGAAGTGCCTGATCCCACAGAATTCTCCTCGTCATCAAATGTTGTCATTGCTACAGTGAGCGAATTTGTATTGGATGTTGATGTTGTCCCGTCATATAAGTATAATCCAGGTGAGTTCATTGCAAATGTCTCTCCAGTTTCGCTGTTTCCGCCTTTGGAAAATATTCGTTTAGGGTTATTATTATTACCCGAACTTGCGTTATCAATAAATAGCCATGTACTCCATGTAAATTCCATGCCTTGACTTTCGTTTACTGAACGCAATATTGGTTTTGAATTTGCTAATGACGGATTTACTTGATACATTGTCAAAGAATTTGTAGGAAGTAGTCCATTTACGATGATTGGATTTTTGCTTGGCAACGTAAATAATGAAATAATATAGACTCCTACACGAATGAGAAGACCAAACAAAATAATAATGAACAAAATGAAGGCAAATTTAGAGACTGTGCTATTCTTCTCCGCAAAGTCTTGGATAAACATTGATGTGCGGTTATTTCCTCGTTTCACTGCCTGATATGCTTGTGATGAATTAGCGGTTGCTTTTACTGAGTTTGATGCCTTTTTTACTTCGGTCTTGAGTGTATTGGTTGTTTTCTGTCCAAGTTCTTTAGCAGCATTAAAGGTGCTTTTTGCGAACTGCTTGGTCTTGTTCGTTGTCTCTTTAATTTTGTTTGTCAACGGTTTGTTGTTCTCGTTTTTGGTAAATGGATTGTTCATTCTTGAATATTATATATATACTATAATAATATTATTCATATAATACTATGCCAAAGTTTCAACAAATTTATCTAAAATATGTGGAACTTTTTCTTTTCAACTTGATCTTCGTAGAACGAAACAGACAAATTATATTTGTTCAGAGCGCTCTCAAACGCATCTCCAAAACCACCTCTATAGATTGACCATGCTTTTGCTGGAGTGATGAAATAAGGGAAATATTGAACTTTGGAAATAAACCCACCGAACCCATTATTTGAAGTAATATTAACATCATCTTTGTAACCGGACCCGTTAATAATAATGTTATTGAATGGTGTTGATTTTACTAACTTGCCATTGATATACACATCCAATGTTCGGTTATTGAATGTAGTAACAACATTTACCCATTTTTGAATATTTATATTCTCTATAGTCACAGTTTGCGGTGCTCCACTTGGGCAGGGTACATCAGTTCCAGAATCGCCCATTGTTATAATATTGTTTGAGCATTCAATCACAGTACCAGCAGTATAAGTAACCCCATTATTTTCTAATTCAAATATCAATTGGTCATTTGAATAGCTTACATCACCAGTATCTTCGTATACGCTAACAGAGACATTCAAATCGTTTTTATATGCGCCTAAAGTGATATTCGGGAAGTAAATGTTATCAGATTCAATAATTGTTTTTTCTTCACCATATTTGTAATTCCAATTATCAATATAAATCCAACAACTCAATCCAATCGGTCCATCACTCTTCTTGAGTTCTTCACCCTTTATAATGTATTCGTTTTTAGCGCTTTGTGGGGAAGATAAAATCTCATTATTGTCTTTGAACATCGGCAATTTCATGAATAAATAAATACCTACAACAAGACAGAAAACGATCATGATGAGTTTCATTCTTCCTTCTATGCTATTTGTGAACAGTAAATAAACACCTATCACCAGCACCAATAGAAGCATCATTTGAATTAAAAAAGACAATTTCATTATTATATATTATATAATAATAAATTATTAAAAATACTTCCAATTTATGAATCACACGGAATTTGTTTTGTTTTGTAAATTTCGCCTATACTTGGAAGATTAAGCGGCACTTCAAAATATTTTATGTTGCAGATACCACAGTTATACAGCGGTTCATTTTCGCTACCAAATTGCAAAAACGCGTCTTCAATATACGGAGCAACTCTACTTTTTGTCATTACAAGGTTGTTATTAATGAAGCAATCAAGAGTGCCATAATTGTAGTTTATGACAAAATGGTTCCATCTCTGATATAGAATTTCTTTTGTCTTGTAAATAATATTTTCAGAACATCGATTATTTTGATTTTCGCAATAATCAATGCTTATTTTCAGTTCTTTTGTATCATAATCGTAAAATATTTTCGGTGAATTCGAATATGTCATGATGAAACCGCGCTTGTCTTTTCTCGTTTTTATAGTTTGTATTTGTGGGTCAAAATATACCCAAAATGATATACCATAATGATAATTATAATCCTGAATATGATTTGTGCGATTAATCAAATTAACTAAACTACTTGCTTCTTGGTAAATAAAATCGTTTTTCATTTTGTTGTATTCGCCAATTTTGTACAATAGCTCATAGTATTTGTCTTCTTGTCTTAAAGATAATATGTATTTTTTCAGTGTTTCAAAACTCTTAAAATCGTCCAATGTTAATTTGTTTTTTTTCATCTCTTCTTCAAGTAGTGTCTTTTCAGTTGTACTCAAGCTGTTTATTTCGTCATCATATATTATGCGCCTGTCCAATAAATGAATTGTTTTGTCGAACCCTTCTATATTTTTCACTTTGTTCAAGTCTGAAATTGAGCCACTATCTTTTTCAAGATATCTTTTGAAATCATTATTTGTTCGTAGTAGATTGCGCCTGAGGAATGGTTTGGAATCAATTAATTTGTCTTTGAGTTGTTTTTGTGTCATGAACAATACTGGCTTTTCAAGAGTTTTTGATTTCTGAACAAATGTGAGTCCGCTTGTACTCTTTATAAAAGAGTTTAACATAGGTATCAAGATAAATAAAACAATTACTAGAACAATACATACACTCAGTATGTAAGAGGGTTTTGGTATTCCCGAAACATTTTTTTGAACCCACTCTAAGAAATCGACAATGTAGCAAGGTATCAAGAATAAGACGTTTTTTATAATTACAAACAAATCATCTTTCATATCCAAAATGTCATCGTCAAGCGATTCTTTCGATTCTCTTTCAAAACTATTTCGTAGAGATAAAAATAGTGTCAATAAAATAAATGAAAGAAATATACTAGTGGAGTTACTATTGTAGACAAAAAATTTGGATATATGAAAAAGTAAGGAGAAAAGCAAAAATATGGCACCTACATACATTAGATTATAGAGTATTTTGTAGAGAATATTAAGATCAAACGATGTGTTTTGTTTTTCAAATTTCAATAAAATGATTACCAAACAAGAAAATAAAGAAAGTAAAGTTAAAAATATTGACAAAATTGGATACTCGTGAACAATGTTGAATAATTTGAAAGTGTATAAATAATAAATACCGGGGAACAATACAAATAATATTACGAAGGAGATGAGAAGTATTGTATTGCGAATGAGAATTTTTTTCGTCATAGAGAAAATCTTCTCCAACGTTTTTTCTATATTGGATTGTATAGAACTAACGCTCATAACTATAAATAGTTAATATTAAAAATTTTCAAATGAAGTTTTTTGTCCATGACATTCGCGACATAAAGCTTCCAGATTTGAAACCTCGTTTGTCCCACCATATTCAAGACGCACTTTATGATCTACTTCGAACGTATGGTTGAGTTTTTGATTACATTTATTGCATATCCAATTTTGTTGAGAAGCCACGTACTTTTTTTTAGTTTCGCTGACACTTCTTTTTGTTCCTTTTGAACCAGAACTTTCTATTTTGCGTATTGACGTTTGCTGCCTTGAAGTATAATTATTCATACCTGCTGGCGAATTACTAGAGAGAAACGGAGTTAACAAGTCTTTAGATTGACGATCAATTGGCATAACCTGTATGAATTCTTGTAACGTTTTCATGTTATCATAACTCATCTTAGGAGACTTGTTTAGAATAGAAAGTGCGCCAAAGCCCATAATAATCACAATTGACATTTTATAATACTTTTTATATTTACTCAACTTTACCAGTATGTTTTTTTCATAATAAATGTTGTAGAGAATCACTGAACAAATGATAACAATCCACAACTTTATACTCATTATATAATTATGGATATAATCTTTTTGAAAGACAATAATATACGCATACAATTCCAATAAATAGAATAGAAAATATGAAGCTGTGAATGTGTTTTTGTTTTGTCTTTTTCATGTAATATTTGTCGCTTGTCATTTTGAAATTAATACTATCGTAAAACTCTTCGTAATCTTTGTAAGGATAGTTCAATTTTGAACAAAAATCCTCGTAAATATTATGACACAGTCGTCTCATATCAATATTAGAATCAATGTGCGTTTTCACATTGTTTTTTTGTATAGATTTATAGAGAATGCTTTGAACAGTCGTATCAAAAAAGAAGAACGGAAGGCTGTAAAACAAATCGATTATTTTTTTTTTATTTGACTTACTGGCAACGTAATGATGAGCTAATTGCGAGAGATAATGTTCTAGACATTCGCAAACAAAATATTTATTAATATTCAAATTTACCATGAATGTGCAAAGTATATATTACTATTATAAATTAAACACATATTCATAGCATTTTGTATCAAATAATAAAATATATGAGTTTTAGTGTTAATGATAAGAAAAAATGGAAAAGGAAAAATGTTTGCAATAATTGCGGGATGCAAGGTCACCTGTTTTTTTCTTGTAAGCGCCCCATTATGAGCTTTGGAATTATTTGTTACCGGTATAATACACAACGTAGAAAAAACGAATATTTACTTGTTAGACGCAAAGATAGCTTAGGATATGTAGAATTTTTAAGGGGTAAATTCAATATTTACAATGATTTTCATATTCGCCAACTTGTTGCCGAGATGACTCATTATGAAATTGATGGAATATTGAATAATGAATATTCTCAATTATGGTCTAATCTGTGGAATAAAAAAAATGAAAAGTTTGACTCAAAAATTAACGACAAATTTATTTATGTGAAGAATGAGAAGCCTTACTTATTTAGACAATCGGTTAAGTGGAATGAACCCGAATGGGGATTTCCCAAAGGAAGACGCAGTGGAAAGGAGAATGATTATGAATGTTCAATAAGAGAATTTGAAGAAGAAACCGGCTATTCTTCTAAAAATCTAATCATGATTAAAAATGTTGGGTTTATTGAAGAAATCTTTACGGGTTCAAACGCCAAGTCGTACAAACACAAATACTATATTTGCAAAATGGATTACAAGAAATCGCTTTGCGAAAACAATTTTCAAGAAGAAGAAATTGGTGATATGAAATGGTTTTCTTATGATGAATGTAATATGAAAATTAGAAGCTATAACCATGAAAAATTAACAATATTAAAAAATGTTCAATTATTGATAAATAATAACTTGTATATATAAAATATGAGTGGACAAGAAACTAATGATGTCACTAAATTCAAATATCCGAGTGTCAATGACCCAAGATTCCAAAAAAAAATCTCGTTGAAAAAAGAGTTTAAATATCAGTATTTAGTTCCTAAAAAAAAAATTGCCATATTGGATAAAAATAACAAATTGTGTCAACAAGACGAATTCACTCTTTCTCCGCATCAGGAGTTTCTCAAAAACTTCATTCACCCTAAGACACCATATAACGGAATTTTATTATATCATGGGATGGGAACAGGAAAAACATGTACAGCAATCGGTGTATCAGAACAATTTCGCAATGTTCACAAATACAATCCCCACTTTAATAAAATTTGGATCATTGCGAGTGCCAATGTACAGGAAAATTTTAAATTTCAATTATTTGATCAAGATAAACTGATTAAAAAGAATGATATATGGACTTTAGATAGTTGCGTTGGTCCTAATTTGTTGCAGGAACTACAAAACTATGATCTTCAGAACATGACAAAAGAAATGATTGTTAAAAAAATTAACAAAAACATTAACAAACATTATCATTTTTTAGGGTACGAAAAATTCGCGAATTTAATTCACAATATTGTACGAAATGTAAAAGTGAGCGACGAGAAGAAATACAAGAATGTTGTCAAGAAAAAATTAAATGAACACTTCGGGAATTCTTTGTTGGTAATTGATGAAGCCCATAATATTCGCATTAATGGTAACGACGGCGATAAAAAAATCGCAAAGTATATACAATTATTGACTGCGAATGTTAAAAAGAACAAAATACTCTTGCTTACTGGAACACCTATGTATAATGACTCGAGGGAAATCTTATTCCTTCTAAATATATTAAGAAGTAATGATGGGTTGTCAGCAATAAAATCGAGTGAGATATTTGACAAGGTCGGAAAATTATTAGTTAATGAAGAAGGTGAAGAGGTTGGGAAAAAAACCCTTATGCTTAAAGCGAACAGTTATGTGTCTTTTGTTCGGGGTGAAAATCCATATTTATTCCCATTCAAAATATATCCTGGTGACTATAATAGTCAATCAAGTATATTCAAGTTTAAATACCCACAAAAACAATATAATGGTCTAGTTATTGATCAAGGGATACAATTTTTAGATGTGTATTTATCAGAAATGAGTAAGTTTCAAAGACAAGGATACGAGTTTTTTACAAAAAATCTTCGCAAATTATCAGTTTCACAAGAGGATATGGAAGATAAAAATGAAGAAAACGTTGCGTCCGGATATAAAGAATTTCATGACGCAATATATTCACTTAATATTTGCTATCCTGGGAGCAAAGAAGGTGAATTCTTGAATGGAAAAAATGGGTTACTGAGCATAGTGACAAAAAGTCAGGATTCAAAATACAGATATATCAATAAGGAAAAAGACATTTTTGATTATGATAAAATAGGAACTTATAGTGCAAAAATAAAAGGAATACTGGACCTTATTATTAACTCTACCGGCACAATATTGATATATTCTCAGTATAAAGATTCGGGGTTGATACCTATTGCTCTTGCGCTTGAAGAAATTGGATTGGGACGTCTAAACTCAAGTGATAACTTGTTTTCGCCTTCTGGGAAAAAGACAAAAGAAATCAAATTCAAAGGGAAATATTCTATGATCACCGGAGATCCAATTTATAGTAAAAACAATGCCGGCGAGATAAAGGTGATCAACAAAGAGGAAAACAAAGATGGCGACTTGTGTAAAGTTGTTTTGATTACACAAGCTGGGAGTGAAGGAATTGATTTCAAAAATCTTCGTCAGGTCCACATTCTAGAGCCTTGGTATAATCTGAATCGTATGGATCAGATTGTTGGGCGCGCTATCCGTAATTGTAGTCACAAAACACTTCCTCTTGCGAAACGCAATTGTCAGATTTTCATGCACGGAAGTTATATAGATGAGAATGAAGAATTGATTGATTTGATGCTTTATAGAAGATGTGAAGAAAAGGCGAAAAAAATAGGAATGGTTCAAAAGGTGTTGAAATCTATAAGTGTGGACTGTATTATTAATGAAAATCAGAAACACTTTTCAAAGTTGACAGAAAAACTGAGAGAGATAGAAATATCGACAAATAACATAAAAATTCCAAAATATCCGGTAAAAGATAAACAATTTTCTTTAGTTTGTGACTATCAAGAAGATTGTGACTATAAATGTGTTAACAGCGTCTCTAAAGAAAGTGATAAAGAAGACAAAACAACATATTCGTACGAACACGCTGTAAAAAATCAACTCATTGAACAAATTAAAAAACTTTTTTTAAAGAAGCATGTATATTCGTTTGAAGAACTTGTGGATTTTTTTGAAATTAATCATAAATCTCCTGAAAAAATATACAGTGCTCTTACACACCTTGTGAATAACAGAACGGAAATAATATCGGATAAATTTGGAAAGAAGGGATTTGTCATGAATGTCAAAAATTTGTATGTATTTCAACCAGAAGAATTTGACAAATATTATACTACATTGTATGACAAAATGAGACCATTAAAACATAAGCCATTGAAAATTGATGTGCTAAATCAAGCTCCAAAGACCATTGAGAATAAGTCTGCGAAGATTGATAAATTGCTTGGTTTAAGTAACGTCGCTACAAATAATGGTTCAACCACTCCATCAAACCGACTATTTGAATCAATGCAGTTAAATTACAACATTGGAATGTCGTCTAAAGGACAATTAAAAGACAAACACAAAGATTTTTATTTTAATTACTCACCTGTTATTGATGCAATTAAAGAACTATCCTCAGCTATTCAAATCAGCGTTGCAAAAAAACGGACGTGGCTAATTGAACATATAATCGAGACATTACCATTTAAAAAGGAACTCTCTCTTGTGAATTATTTGTTTGAACATACAGACAAAAAAAATTCATTTGCTAAATTGGTCAAAAAACACTATGAAAAAAATTTCATTTTTGATTTTTTGGACGGTAAAATCCTCTTTTTAATTGATCTTTCAGACAAGAGTGCCGAAATTGCTAATAAGGCACATCTTTTCGACAGCCATATAAAACTTTACTATAAACAAGCCGATGATGACAAATTCAGACCACTGAAACAAAGCGAAAAGCAAGATGGTAAAGAAGAGATTTCTAAAATCTTGAAAAAGGTCAAGATAGACAACAATAAGACTTCAAATCATCTCGTATTTATAGGACATTACGAAAAAGACAAATCAAATTCAAAGCAGTTAAAAATAAAAAAGGTCGGGGGTATACATAAAAGCAAAAAGAATAAAGGTAGAGTATTCAAAAACGAGATTCCAAAAAATATGTATCCAGTGTTGAATGAAATTATTGGCGAAGATATAATTCCTCCCAAATTGTTTAATAAAGAACAGTTTGCGGTGGGTTTGGAGGTTATCAGTAAACATTTCACAAACGAAGATAGTATCATTTACGCGAACAAACTTGAACAAGCCGAAAGTAATATCCAAGAATTTTGAAATTATAAATAAAATTGATTTAATTTGTATATGGATAGTATAAATAACATTGATACGATGAAACCAATTAGTTTAGAGAATCAACCTATTTATACAAGACAATTTGTGAACAAAAAAATTACGATTCCTTTCGCAAAACTAAATGGTTCTATTGAAAAAATTTTCAAAGAATACGCAACAAAATTCATTGTTGGGAAATGTTCAAAAGAAGGATACATATCCACATCACACGTAAAAGTTATTGAATATAGCGCACCAAAATGCGCTTCATCAAACGCAACATATGACGTTGTCTACGAATTTGAAATCTTTAATCCATGCGAAGGGCAAGAGTTAGTTGTTAAAGTATCAAATATTACAAAAATTGGTATTAAAGCAGTCATTTCCACAAATAGTCGGGTCAATCCAGTAACAGTCTTTGCGAGTCGACTACATAACGAGGATATCGTCATGAACGACGACAGTATAGAACTAGACCAAACTGATTATGACAATAAAAATGTTTACAGCGAAAATGACGTTATCAGAGTGAAAGTTATTGGGTATCGGTTTGAAGTTAACGACGCGTCAGTTTATATTTTAGGGAAAATTATTGGAAAGAAAAAATAACAAATAAATTGGTTTTATTATTTAACATAAAAAGTAAATTACATGTATCTTAAATGAACAAGGAGAAAGTTAAAAATTTGTGCGAGACAATAGACAAAATGGAGCAACGAGACCATATTGAAATACTAAAAATAATCAAACACTCGCACGCGAATATTCATGTTACTGAGAATAATAATGGATGTTTCATCAATATGGATGATGTAGACGAGAAAACCGTTGAAAATATAGAAAAATATGTTGAATTTTTGAATCAAAAAGAGAAAGAACTCAAGGAACAAGAAATGAAAAAGAATAATTTGCTGGAATCATTAAATGAATTAGATAAATAATGTAAAGTCTAAATCGTAAATATATTTATTGACACTTGTCCATTTCATGACTTGTATTAATAACAATAACTCTCTTACAAAATATTATCTTCATTTCGCAAAGGGTAATAAGAAAGAACTCAGTATTGTAAGCAGAAAATTTAATAAAAAAAAATGTGGAAAATTAAACAACAATTATGATAAATTGTTTTTTAATTTTTTATTAATTGTTAGAGTGGAAGAACTCTCATTGGATTACAACAAAAATACGGAGTTAAAGTTAAAATATACATTTGCGCAAAGAATGGAGAATATGAAATTTAAAAAACTGGAAAATGTGATTAACAATCTGTGTTACGAAGAAAATATTAATCTAAAAACATTGTCAGCACTATGCTGTCTGTTTTCTAAGACTATGTATTATCATTCGCAAAATGTATTTGTTATGCTAAACGAAACGGAACAAAATGATGGTGAAAAGATATATTTAGTCAAAAAAGATTCCTCAATAACATATGTCAAAGAAGAAAAACAATTAGAACTAAAAGAAACAAGTTTTGAAATTCAAAGCCTGGATAAAATCTTTTACAGTATAACTCATTACAGGGTAGATGAACTGAAAAAAATTGGACTGGTTCTTGGATTAAATGCAGACGGACTAAAGAAAAATGTTTATGAAGAAATTTCTCAACATTTGTCTATTGCTATTTTTATAAAAAATTGATTATAAATAAATGTATATAGAGTATATACATTATTGGAGATGGCCAAAAAAAATTATACAACGCCCTCCTTGGTAAGTTTACTGGGAAAATACAATGACGCTTTGAAACAAGATAAGCCATCAAAGTACACCAATATTGAATTTGAAGTAAGATTTGCTCAAATGTCAAATGACCGGGCGAATGATTTCGATAAAATTTATGATGATCTTATCAAGCGAGGTTTCAAGGTTGAATTTAGGAATTATCTTTTGCGCATCGATGTAACTTATCAAAAAGATCACAAGGAAGAAAGAGCAGAACATTTATCAAATATTCGCGTTGAATTAGACGACATGAATCATATTCAAGAACTGTGTAACAAAAATACACTCAATTCAAATGCTCGCTTTGTTTCGAAGCGACATATTGATGAAAAGCACAATGGCCCGTATATGATTTATGATTACAAGATGCGTGTTTCTATACAAAAAGAAGTTGAACGGCTTCCACAAACTTCCGAACAAGTGTTAATGATCCAGAACCGGTGGGATAAGAGCTACAAAAATTTTAGATACATTTATAGAACTTCGCTTGTCCATGAAGATATGCCTAATATAAGAATTGACCTTAGTAAGGTAAAATCTAACAGGAATAAAAGCGTCTATTTCGTAGAGAGTAATGTTCTTAGTGAAGATGAAAAATATGAAGTAGAAATCGAGTTGATAAATATTGATCGTCCATTTGACGAAGGGAAAAAAAATAATATTTTGACACAATTAAAAAGCGCCGTAAAATATGTTCTATCGTCATTGCAAGGTTCACAATTTCCTGTAAAATATGATGAACTTGATGCTATTTACAAGGACTATATGTCTTTGCTTAAGATCGTTGTCCAAAAATTCAAAAAAGATGAACAAAAAAGGTCATTAAACAGCAAATACTCAAAAAGCGGAAGACATTTTATTGGTCCGTCTTCTTGTACTCTGCAGCCAATTAACCTTGTAGACGATGATTCAATTGACAATATTTGTTTGCGTCGCGATATGTTTTGTGTAACAGACAAGGCAGACGGTGAGAGGAAAATGCTTTATATTGGCAACAATCTCTCTCTCTACTTTATTAATACAAATTTAGAAATACAATTTACCGGCGTTAAAATTAAAAACATGGCAGACTATAAAAATACACTATTAGACGGAGAATATATTACCTCAAATAAATCAGGAGAGTCTATATCTCTTTATGCAGCATTTGACATTTACTTCTTCAAAGGAGATGATGTAAGAAACAATCCATTCAAGAAAAAAGATGGTAATAATAAAGGCAGTCCGGTTATTTCCCGCCGCGAACTATTACTAGAAGCAATTGACAACATTAATAATAATGCCGATAAAAAAAAACACTTGACAATAACAGCAAAGAGTTTCTTCTTTGCAACCGAAAATAATCTAGATTCATTATATGCCGCCAACGACAATTGTCTGAAACACGCACAGACACTAGATTATGAGACAGATGGGCTTATATATACTCCTATGACGCTTGGGGTAACTCAAGAAAGTGCTGTAGAACCACCAAAGGCTAAGAATTTCAAGTATACTTGGAGTCAGAGTTTCAAATGGAAACCACCTGAGTACAACACAATAGACTTTCTCATTTCAATTGATAAAGATGCTTTCAATAAACCAAAAATGAAACAAAAAATGATAGACGGGGCTATTGTAAATTACTATACACTGAAACTACACGTCGGTGTAGACAAAATTAAACACGGTTTAATCGGTAGTCAGCAAAAACTTTTGAACGAAGAATTCAAACTGCAAATTTCAGGAGAAGAAATAATCGACACCGATAAATATCCTGACAGATACGCCGCCGAACTATTTTATCCTACAAATCCATCTGATCCTATGGCACATTTGTGTCACGTTCTACTTCATTTACACGAAGGAAAACTACATATGTTTACCGAAGAAAATCAAATTATAGAAGATGACACGATTGTGGAGTTTAGATATGATATGAACGCAAAAGACAAGATGAATTCGTGGATTCCGTTGCGCATTCGCGAAGACAAGACAAAAGATTATAGAACAAAACGCAATAATTTTGGTAATGCGTATCATGTTGCAAATAGCAATTGGCACTCAATCTACAATCCAGTCACCAAGAAAATGTTGACAGGTGAAACTGAAGTAAGCGTCGTTGATGCATTGAACAACGATGGCGATGTTTATTACAATAATAGAAATGCGAAGCGAGAAAAATCCCATACAATTAAACTTAGAAAATTTCACAATTTTGTGAAAGAATTGCTCATTCGCTATGCCGCAAGTAAAAAAGAAAACACGGTTCTCATTGACATGGCGGTCGGTAAGGCAGGCGACATTCATAAATGGCTTAATAACAATGTTCGCGGAGTATTGGGTATTGATATTTCAGAAGATAATATTCACAATCCATACGATGGAGCGTGTAAGCGATACATTGAATTATTTACACAGAAAAAAATGAAGCGGGGGAATAACAAGACAAAAAATGAGCAAAACATGTTTGGTATGTTTATTTCGGGCGATACGAGCAAAAATATTGAAAACGGCAATTTTGATATGTACAGTCATAAAAATAAACAATCGGTATCTTCGGATTACATTCTAAAAAGTTTACTGGGCTCAGTTCCATCCAAGAATATAAAAGAAGAATATTTGAAGACCGATATATTTAAGAACAAATTTGATATTTGTTCAATTCAGTTTGCGATTCATTATATGTTTGAAAGTAAGGAGAAATTATATATGTTTGCCAAGAATGTTTCTGATATGACGCGCGTAGGGTCTTACTTTATTGGAACTTGCTATGACGGCAAACTTGTTTATGATAAATTAAAAGATGTTGAATACAACAAGGCTGTAGAAATTTATAAAAATTCTAAAAAAATTTGGAGTATTCGGAAAAAATATCACGATAGCGACGATTCTTTCATGGAAAATACTGAACTGTCTTTAGGGCGAAAAATATCAGTATTCCAAGAATCTATTAATAAAGAATTTGATGAATATTTGGTAAATTTTGATTATTTTGAGAAAGTGATGAGAGATCATGGATTTGCTATAGACACGGATTTCGCAGTAGAAGATCAAGAAATGAACGCAACAGAATCGTTTGAAGTCATATATAAAAAATTATATCAAAATGGAAAACAAACTAATATCACAAACTATGAGAAAGAGATATCGTTCTTGAATAGATGTTTTGTTTTCAAAAAAATCAATGACAATGTTAAGTCATATCCAATTACAGACGAGCACGATGCAAACGAGAAACCCACCTCTTTCACCAGCGTTGGTTATCCCAAAAAGACCGGAGAAATAGTAACTCTACAACTTTAGACTTACAACTTTAGACTGAAGAATTTAAAGATTTGAATCAATTATAATTATGGCTGGATATATAATTAACGATTATATTTTTTCTATCAATGAAAAAGACATTTCTCCTTGTTACGACGAAAATTTTACAGGGGATTTTTTAATTAACGTAAGTTTGAAAGAATATCTCACAAACATCAAGGCAGAAATAGACAATGTTCAAGAAAAGTGGGATATTGTCAAGAAAGTGACAAACAAATATGAATACATAAACAGTTGCGTTTCAGTTGAAGGGACGAAAGTTGTCACCTCCTCAGTATGCAAGCATAAACCAATTTCACGCTCCTACTTTAAAATGATTGAAATTTTGAACAAATTTGATCCAAAGTTCATGAGAATGAATAATATTAGAACATTTCATCTGGCGGAAGGTCCCGGTGGATTTATTGAAGCAATTTCCAGAATAAGACAAAACAAAAATGATGTTTACTGTGGAATGACATTGATGGATAATGATATTGATGTGCCAAAATGGTGTAAAATAACCAATCTAATGAAAGAAATATCAAACATCAAACTTGTCTATGGTCCAAAAAATGATGGCAATTTATATTTGAAACACAATTTAGATTTTGTTTGCAAACATTACGAAAACTCAATTCATTTCATAACCGGAGATGGCGGATTCGACTATAGTAGCGATTTCAATAAACAAGAAGAAAACTCAATTAATCTAATTTACTGCGAAATGTTGTATGCATTGATAATGCAAAAAAATGGCGGGTGTTTTGTTTTGAAGGTGTTTGATATTTTTCATCGCAACACGATTGAGATATTGTCCATTTTGTCTTATTTTTATGAAAAAGTCTATGTTTACAAACCGTTGACAAGTCGCGAGGCAAATTCTGAAAAGTATATTGTTTGTATGAACTTTCAAAGAAAAACAAATTATGATTTGATCATAAGAAAACTAAAACATAATTTTCATCTGATGGAAACTAAAAAAATAGTAAGAATTCTGAACTATGATATGAACAACTTCTTTTTAAACAAAATTCAAGAAATTAACGCAATATATGGACAACAGCAAATAGAAAACATTCTTTGCACAATTAATCATGTTTATGATTTTCAAAAGGAAAAAATTTCCAAAATGAAGCAGAATAATATTGAGAAGTGTAAAAAATGGTGTCATGAACACAAGCAACCCATAAGCTCGTGTTTTGTTAGTAACCTTTAACTCTTAAGAATAAATTGTCTTTTTATTACGTATTGAGTTCAGCTCTTTCTTACAAACTAGATTACACTTCTCAGCAGTGGTGTCTCCTTTTATATAATTCAGATGGTAGCCCGTACCGGACTCTGTGTCATAGACGTTGTTTATGGAAACAATTCCGTTCTTGTATGTTTCTTTGAGAGAGGCATTGTTTTTGTTGATCGTATCATGTTTCTTTCTCAGAATATTGGCAGAAGATGATGTAGCACCTTGTATAGAAAACAGATTGTTTGAAGGTTTGTATATAATTGGTTTATTGCACGTTGTTCCGTCCGAAGAAGTCATTGTGGAACATTTCGAACTCTTGTAAGTCCCGTCATCGTTCTTGGCTCCCAGGCGGGCATTTTCTTCATATGTTCTACATTTTGATTTCAAATAAGAGTGGTAATTGCGATGGTAATTCTTACTTATATTAGTGTTTGCGGAGCGTCGTATATGGTTCGTCCCGCCAATACATCTAGTAGAATGAACGCCATCTTCCAAATAAACTTTGATACCATTACATTGATTTAATAAGGTAATATTTTCTTTTAAGATATGGACATTTTTACTAGTACAGTCAATATTGTTTGAATTAACTGAAATTCCTGTTCCCGGTGCGTCTAATTGTTGGATTCTTACTTGTTTACTTGATTTTGTTTCGTAGTGAGGTAACAGTTGTTTTCTCCATTGTTTTATAGGGTTTGCTTTGAACGATGTACGTGGAATAGTATTTGCGTCCAAATTATGAAACGGACGAGAATTAGAAGGAACTACCATATCAGTTGTATTCTCTTTCCAAATGTTATTTCTGAAAGTGTAATTACTCATTATATATTATATAGATTATATATAATTTATAATGAAGATGTTGACAATAATATTCACTCTGTTTCTCATTTTACTTTTAACAATAAGTGTAAAAAAATACAGATTTGAAGGGTTGTGTGGAAATTACTCACTAACATATTCAAGAGTAAAAGACATATTTGGAAATTCTGATATTTCCGGAATAAAGCAATCATACAATACTCATTACTATAACGACTTGGTATTGAATTGCTAATTTGTCTAGAACATTTTCAATGCCACGTCTCGCAATAATCTCAAATCCTGAAATTTCTGTTTTTCATCACTAGACAATGGTCCAGAATTATTTTGTTGCATATGAGAAAATGATTTTTTATTCAACAAGTGTTCATACTCCGCATCTAAATCACTTTGAGATATTTTAATCGATTCGGGTGATTTAAAATTATTTTGGTCTAACAAGAAATTATATTGTTCTTCTAACTCTTTATGTAAATGCTCGCTGAGTCCACTATAATTCCAACTATTTACATATTCCATTGATGGGTTCCGTTTGGAAAAATGCGAAAATTGTTTCATTTCTTCAGAGGTTATGGAATTGTTATAAAACTTTTCGTAAACCCCTTTTAGTCTTCTATTATTATTATTCTCGTTTTTCATATACAACAACTCGTAGTTTTTAAAGGCGATTTTTTTCATAAAATTAAGTTTTTCCTCGTAATTGTGGTGCTCTATCTCAAAAAACTTCCTCATGAGAGATTCATAATATATTCCATTAATTTCTTCAAATATTCCAAGTTCTCGAAGTAGATGAACGTCTGTTTTTATTTGTTCAATGTCGTTATTGAACGCACTTTGTTCTTGAATTGATATTGCGGGTATTCCAAGAATTAACTCTTTCAGTTTAAATTCACTGTTAGCTCGTGTTTTGAACGACGTGTTTATTTGCTCAATGTCTAGGTCTTGTATTGCCATTTGAAGAGAAATTAAAGTGGTCAAGTAATATTGTTCACCTGTCATAAATGGGGTCTTTACGTGCTTTATCAAAACACCATATAGTTTATTGATCAATTTCTCAAACTGTTTAGCTTTGTTTCCGGACAGCACCCCTTTTATTACATTTCCCCATACAGTAGAAGCAGTATTTCGCAATGTACAGTGCTTACAAACAAAACACTTATTGTAAAGTTCTGTATTTTCTTCTATTTTGGTTTGTGTAATATGTGCGCTCAAACATTTGATTCTATCACTTAGACACATTTCTGGGTCATTGAAATTCCAAGGAAATGTTATATTTGTACCTTTACTTTTTTCAGGATAACTCGTTTTGCTTTTATCTGTAATCGTTATTTTCTTCATTTCCAAAACTTTTTCCATTATTTTTATAACAATGGACAGCTTGAAGAGCGATTCCGTTTTTATTTTTTCAACAAAAAATCTTTTGATAAAATATTTTTTTTCATTATCGGCTTCTTCCGAACTAACCTTGGTCTCTCTACCTTGAGCGGTTGTGGACGGACTAGGACTATCGGTTTCTTTTCCGACAGCAGGTGTGAGCGATGCGAATTGATCTACGTTTAATTCCGAAATAAATGGACCTATTCGGCTTGAATTGTTGTCAACAAAACTTTTAATTTTCGAAGGAAACATATTTATGATCCGTAGAACAGCAGGAAACTTTTTCTTGACGTCTTCAATGATTTTTGATACGTGTTCTGGATTCTCTGTTACGAGCTTGTGCAAATCTGCATTGTGTTTTTGAATCAAATCAAACACAATTTGCTTTATTTCATCTTCTACTGGATTTTCGGATTTATTGCCACCACCAAACATTTTCAAATATTTCATTGAGTTGTTAAGTGTTGTGGTAAATTCTGAAGGCACATTGTATAAGACGTCAGTTTCATTATTCAAACGACATAATATGTTGCTCTTCTTATTTCTACAAGTATTGCGATTAAACGCGTTTCTATTTCCACCAAGGTATTTTTTTGTATTTACTTTTTTTTTCCTCTTTTTTCCTATCAATAAGCTCAGAATGTTTTTTTGATATTCTTGCCTAATTTTTTGTTTTAGGTGTTTTGTTAAATATCTTCCCCAATCATTCTTCTTGCCGCGATATTTCCTCGTCTCGTTTTTTCCACCAACCATTGCACGATTCTTAGTCAGATTTCGTTTTCTTTCTTTCCGTTTACAAGGGGTCTCATATTGTTTGTCTAACTTATATCCATCTGGATCATCTAAATAGTCACATTTTCTTAACAAACATTTTATCTTTTTTTGACACATTCTTTTAGAAAATCCCATTTTCATACACAGGTCTTGTTTGGGTAGGGCATGTTCCAAAGTGGATTCTGGTATATTTACAAGAAACGATGGATAATAGATCAATGTACCGACAAGACTGTACATTGTATACAATAGATAATTCAACGCGACTTGTGCTGGTATTGGAGGACCGGTTTCAATGGCACTTAGTGATGGTGTACTAATTGGGTTTGCTTTTAATACTTTTACCATATCTGTTGGTGACTTGGGTATATTCATACTACCATTTACGGGATTCATTCATTAATATATAATATCAATATATTAATAAATAAAATTCATACCATATTATCCTCTCAGAGAATTAAGAAACTGATAAGAGCCATTATGTTGATCACCGCCATTACTTTTGTCATTGTAGTTCAAGTTGATTGCTTCCAAGTGCTTGAATTGCGTAAACATTGAACTGTCAGAGACATATTTTATATTACCACTTTTCAAACTAACCTCTGATGGTGTGACACCATGTGTCATATCTCCACAATCTTTGTTGGATACAGAGCCGGCCATTTTGTGATTTAAAATTCTAGAGTTTGTGTCGTTTACTTGATTTGGTCCACCACAACTCATGTTTTTTCTGCTTAAAGGATCGCCTAAATTATAAGCACTTCGGAAGGGACCGCATGATGCTTTTACACCAGCTTGTTTTACATTATTTGATTTGAATGCTTTTCTGAGTTTTCTTCGGTTGAGCGCAACTTCACCACCCACGAGAGTATTTCCATATCCACTTTCAAATTGACCCGGTTTACCTCCACCAAGGCTACTAACGCTACCTTGTTCGTATCCAGACATATTAATATAATAATATATTATTTTTTATTAGTATATTGTCAAACTTATCAAAAGTAATTCACCATAAATCCATGAATATAAAATTCGTCAAAGAGTCAACAATGGCTGAAGTGTACAATAAAAGAACTAATTTCCAAGAACTTTTAAAAAAATCCTGGGTTTAAAAAAATAAAAAATAAAAAAATATATTTTTGAATATTTTGAGAATTGAAAAAGTGAGGTGCTCCCCCCCTCAAAAAAATAACAAGTGAGTCAACATTTTTTGTTACTTTTAAAAATTATGGTAAGAAATATAACTTTTTTTTTTGAGAATTTATTATGAGTAAAAGTGTTAAATATGACTTTTTTTTTGAAAAGTAACAAATTTGTTACTTTTTGTAACAAAAAAGTAACAAAAAGTAACAAAAAGTAACAAAAATCACATTTTTTACACAATTTATTCAAATTTTTATTACCATTATAGTAATAAAAAAAAAAGTAACAAAAAGTAACAAAAAGTCAACATTTAGTCAACATTTAGTCAACATTTAGTCAACATTAGTCAACATTTTTTGTTACTTTTTGAAATATTATTAAAAATAAATTAATGTCACTGCTTAAATATATAATATTCTAAGTGTATATGAGTAAATATTACTGTAAATGCTGTAACTATGACGCAAAAGTAAAAGGGAATTACACAAAACATTTGAAAACAATTAAACATAAGAATATTCAAATTATTCAATCGCAAACAGGTGATGAAACAAGTACAATAAATTTATTGTACAACACGTGCAAGTATTGTAAGAAAAACTTTACAACCAAGCAAGCAATGTACCGTCACATAAAATACGCATGTAATCAAAATTCAGACGAATCTATCATTGAACTCTGTAGATTGTTGAATGAAAAAGATAGAAGATTAATGGAACAAGGGAATCAAATCAATGCCTTATATGAGAAGATTGAAAAGTTGTCAAATAAATTACAAATCACAAATATAAATAATGGAATTATCAACAATAATGTGAATATTGAACTTCTCAATTATGAACAGACTGATTACAGTCATCTCACCGAAAAGGATTATGTTACTTGTATCAAAGATTGTAATTATTCGGTAAAGACGTTGATCGAAAAGGTTCATTTTAATGAAAGAAAACCCGAAAATATGAATATTTATATTTCTTCTATAAAAGGTAAATATGCAATGGTTTATAAAAATAACAAATGGCAAATCATTGACCGGAAAGCACAGATAGATGACTTGTATGATACAAATGAAATTATTTTGAGCACATGGTACAAAGAGTATGAAGTGAAATATCCAGAAATAATGCAAGATATGAAAAGATATCTACAAAACATTGAAGAAAACGACACTATAAATGAAGTAAAAAAAGAAATATTATTAATGCTTTATAACAATCGCGATCAAATATTAACATTATTGTGAAACAATATTGCTCTTACGATGTCAATAATCTTGGAACAACATTCATCGAAATTAGTTCTTGGAACAATAACTTACAACTATATGGAATTTTGACACAAGCGAAGTCGCACGAGTTATTACAAATATTACACTTGTGTATGTTATTTTCTTCATTATATGGAACAATCAAACCACAATTTTTGCATATATGAACTGAATATTTGTCTGAAACATCATATATACGTTCTTTTGTAAATGTTGATGTCCCGTGTGAAATCATACAATCGCGCTCCATTTCACCAAACCTCAATCCTCCGTCTCGACTCCTTCCTTCCGCGGGCTGTCGTGTTAGATTCACCATTGGACCAATACATCTACTGTGCTGTTTGTCAGTAACCATGTGTTTCAATCTTTGGTAAAATACCGGGCCAATAAATACGGATGTTTCTATTTGTTCTCCAGTTTTTCCATCATACAATAACTCATTTCCTTTTGATTCATAATCACATTTTTGCAGTGTTTCGCAGAGTGAATCCAAATCTAGATTTCCAAAACTAGTTCCGTCGCCGTAAAGACCTAGTTCTAACAAAACCTTTCCCAATAATGTCTCTTTGAGTTGTGCGATTGTCATTCTCGACGGAATTGCGTGGGGGTTGATAATGATATCGGGTTTCAATCCATTTTTTGTAAATGGCATATCTGCTTCGTTGATAATATGCCCGATTGTTCCTTTTTGTCCATGACGACTTGAAAACTTATCACCAATATTTGGCACTCGTCTGGCGCGGATCCGGACCTTGCAGAACATGTATCCATCTCCGTTACGGTTTACATTGTTTTTGTCAATGTAGCTTTCTTCATGTGTTTTATACGATTTGCTATGGTCTTTGTATTTGATCCTTTTATTGTCGTCGTTTTTGCTATTTTTAATCGAGGTAACTTTACCCATAATGATGTCTTTGTCTTCGATTAATGTATTTTCCTCCATCAACCCTTGACTATTGAGTTTTTCATAGTTTCCAAATTTGACATTATTGGTGTTTAAAATATTCGGTTTGGTTCGTATTTCTTCTTCTCCATTTAGTTTCTTGTCTTCGTCCTTTTCTGTATGATAAATCGTTGCATGAAACAATCCTCTTTCTACCGAACCTTTGTTGAATAAGATACTATCTTCCTGATTAAAGCCACCGTGCGTCATAATTGCTACGATTACTTGGTTTCCAGATGAAAGTGTGCTTATTTTTAACATATTCATGATTCGCGTCTCTACCAATGGTTTCATCGGATAGCTCAAAATATAGCCCGTTTTATCCATACGCTTATTGAAATTTGACGCATAAATTCCAATTGCTTGTTTGCCCATCGCACACTGGTATGTATTTCTCGGCGACTGATTGTGTTCGGGAAAAGGAATACAAGATGCTAACACCCCAAATATAGTACTCGGGTGAATTTCGCTGTGTGTGTAATTATAATTTTCTATATTCAAATGTTTTGGGTTCATACAGATCATGCCGTATTTTTGTTCTTCATTGTCAATATACTCTATGATAGATTCGTCTACTCTGCAAGATAAAACCAAATCATTCCAAGATAAAGACGAATTTCTAATTTGTTCAATATGTTCACGACGAAGAAGAATCTTATTATTTTTCACTTTATAAACGGGACGCATCAATCTACCCGCATCATTATTGATGTAAATAATTTTGTTGGTATAGTCAAATACTACACTTGTGTATATATGTATAATCCCTTTGTATTTCAGTGTTTTCACGTGGTTATAAAGTTCAACTGGCGCCAATGCTATACCAAGCCACTTACCATTCAACAATACTTTAACTTTATCGTAATAATATTCAATGTCATGGTTTTCGTCATTGAGCGAGACAATTTTCTCCAAAATATACTCATAAATGCAATTGCTGTCACTATGACTACTTACACAAGTCATATACGATAAATTCTTTACAACTCCAACCGACTGACCTTCTGGTGTTTCGGCTGGACACAAGAATCCGAAACTACTTCCATGAAGTTTTCGCGGTTCAACTAATTTACCACTCTTGTCAATTGGTGTATTGACCCGACGAAGATGACTTAGGGTTGAAGCATACGTCAAACGATTTAAAACTTGCGCCACCCCCACTTTATTTGAATTCACTTGTTTTATTCCAAAATCTCCAGTAGATAAAGCGCGTTTAATGCCATTTTCAATTGTAGATGACTTTACAATCTTGTATACATTTGTCAAGTTGATAATATTCGTGTAGTCTTCACTAGACTTCCACGAACCATTGTTTATTTCGCGTACGACTAATTTGCGAATGTCCTTTACAACTTTATTGAAATAGTTTCGGAACAAATTATTAAGAGAGCATCCGGTCATCTCAATGCGTTTGTTTTCATAAGAATCGCGATTATCTGGTTGAATATGTCCAAGACGACAACTAATTAGTTTGTGTGCTATCATACCAAGCATGAATATTTTTTCTCTTTTTGTTTCACAATTCGGGAAAACATCATTATTCAATATATCATTTGTGAAAGATGTTTTTTTGGCTTCACCTTCTTCGTCTGTCATATTGATAGGAGTATACAAAACACAGTTTTTCATATATTGAATAGAATCTTCTTGTGTTTTATATTTTTCACTATCCTCAATAGAACCCTTCAAAAACTTTAATAAATCTCTATTTTCAGGCTTTTCTATATCAAGAAGGATGTATTTAGATATTTGCTTGTCGGAGATGACACCAAATGCGCGAAACAATACGAACAATGGGATTGGTTTTTTTAGTTTTGGTATTTGAACGTGAATCGGGAAGCTGAATTTTTGAGGCTTCGAGGAAATCATCATATAAACCTGTTTAGGTGAAATAACTTTCCAACTGGGTACACAACGAAGTTCGGCGCTATGAGTCCATTTGCTATTTTCCTTGTTCTTGAAAACATATATTTTATTATCGGCGGCTTTTTCTTGCCCCAAGCACGTCTTTTCGGACCCATTGATAATAAAATACCCCCCGGGGTCTGATTTGCATTCAGATGTTTTTTGGTTGTCAAGAAAGTTATATTGATTCAATATACAAATAGATGATTTCAGCATGATTGGTATTTTACCGAATTGAATTTTCGCCAATTTTACATGTTTTATTTCTTCATTTTCTAACTTTTCTCCATTTCGGATAATATATTTAATATTTAGATCAAGAGTCATGTTTGAATTATAAGTGAAGTTCCTCAATCGAGCATCATTTGGAAACATTAATTTTGTCGCACCATTATTTTCATGAATTTCTGGGCGATACAAAGACATGTTTTCAAAAGTAATAACGATTTGTAGTCTGTAATTTTTGTGTTCTTTGATATAATCATGAGGAGAACGAATGAGTAAAGGATTGAACATTTCAATCGTTTTTTTCATTTGATTGTTGACAAAATCATTGTAAGAATCAATTTGATGTTTCACTAACTGATGAAGATGTTTGTTGTCGAAATAACTTTTAAGAACTTCCCACGAATCTTCTTGGTCAAACTCATCTTCTTGGCGTTTGATACAACTCATTCTGTTTTGTATGATTAACAACAACGATGAGTTGTTAAATCAATTTTTTTAAATAAGGATAAAAAATGAAACAAAAATATGATACTAAATATTATGGAAGGTGGTGGACAATCTAAAAAGATTGATATTGGAGAAAAATTCTTACAATATAATAAATCTAACAAGAAGCAAAGTGGTAGTTCTCATGCGCGAATAAGTCAGGGAGACATATCGAAATTAAGACCTTTGACCGTTAAAGAACTTTTGCTAGAGAAGCTCAAGAAATACAAAAAAGAAAAGTCGCGTAAAAAACGGAATTTAGAAGCAAATGCGAAACCATCTTTATCATCATATGAACTACCAGAAACATCGATGCGTTCACTAACAACAAACTTTTCGCAACACTCAAAACAAAAACCAAAAATTCAAAAACCTGAAACAAATCGTGATTACGGGCGAACCATGTTAGAACCTCGCGATAATCATATAAATAAACTTCCTCCCGAATATGGTAATTTGAAAAATGGTATTAAACCAACCTACAAGCAGTTTTTGAAAAACAAAACAATCCGCAAAGAAGTTCCAAAATCGCGAAGAAAAGTTGAGGTAGAAGTAGAAAAAAAATTCGCCCTAGGGAGAAACCATACGCAAAAGAAGGTTGGAGTTTTTATCAAAAGTAATGAAATGCGCAGAACAATCAACGACAAAAAGGTAGATATGCAACGGTCAGAACTGAGAACCGTAAAAAATTATCTCAAGACGCAGAATTTGATAAGGTATGGAAGCGATGCGCCAAATGAACTGCTACGTGAAATATACGTGGATTCAAAGATGTGTGGAGATGTTTTTAACATAAATGGGAAATCACTTGTTCATAATTATATGAACGAGTGATTGTAGATTGAATAAGACAAAAATAAACAAAAAACAATTTAAACTTTAAAATGCGTTTCATGTATACCTATGACGGAAATAGAAAATTTGTTCAATTTGGAGACAGAAATTGTTAAACAACGCGTTGTTTTTAAATTTGTCTATACTGAAATCCCAATAACAAAATTAAGAATGTTCAAGACAATAGAAATGGTGAAGGAAGTTTTAGAAACATTCCATAAAACAGAAATACATCATGTTTCTTTTGTTTTTGTGATTAATCAATTTGAAATACCCGCGAATATTGGACTAATCAAAGATTTTGCGTCAACATTCCATCCGTATACGGAGATTATCATCAAGAAATTAGATTTTACAATTATACAGTCAAATAGTAATATGTTCAAAATATTTTTTTCATTGTTTAGGATGTATTATGAGCCAATCAAACCACTGTATTTATGCGAAAGTGATGAATCCACTAAAAAGTGTCTAGAAAGTAAAAATGAGAGAAGTAAAGTTTCCAATTTTTCCGATTTTTGAAAAAGTGAAAAAGATAACTAAATATTTATTGAATAATGTAAAATATTTACGGATATTTCATATTATTCCCAAATACATATTGTTATCTAATCCGCCCTCTGCAACAAGGGCAAGTATTGTTTTGTTCTAACCATATATTAAGTGCGCTTTTATTGAATATATGTTTACATTTTTTTATCATCAAAATATGTTCAGACGTTGAATCGAATCGCTCCCTTGTGATGGGGCACACATCGTTTAATGGATGTTGTATCAGATCAAAATGACTGATTTCATAAAGATGACATTGGTCTGTATTTTGCGAATTGTCAACATCCACATTATTTGACACATCGTTGATAATGTTCTTATTATCATCTGTGATTAAAATAGTCTCAAATGAAATACTGGAAGTATACAAATTAGTATTATTCAATGAAGACATATTCAATGTGTCAAATGTAAAATAATATGTCAAATTATCATTGTCTTCTTGTGTGTTTGTGGTATTACTATTAATGTCATCATTGTTCAAATTACTATTACGTCGCGGTCTTGGCGCTGATGTTATATTTATATCGTCGCTGAAAATGCTGTTAAATATAGTGTCTCTAATATTATTAGCCCGAGTATTATTCATAGTATTTTCATGTTGCATTTGGGTTATTATTTCCTGACTACTTTGTATTGTGTTTGCTAATACATTTATGTTATTGAAATGGCTTTGTAAAATACTGTTCATGTATTGTTGATTATTTGAGTTGTTAATATGTGTCATAATTGATATAATTATAATATATATTTAAATAATAATCATCATTTTATGATATCGTATATTTCATGACTGAAAATAACCAAAAATCCGGAAAGGGACTGACTGGATTGTTGAACTTGGGAAATAGTTGTTATTTTAATAGTGCTATGCAGATTATAGGACAATTTCACGAATTAAATGAATATATTGATTCTCACTTGACCGAAAATGAAACTATAAACAATTTAGATTCACATCTGATGAAAGAATGGAATGATTTGAGAAAACTTATGTGGAAAAAGAATGTCATTATTTCACCAAATCGGTTTAAGAAAACAATAGAATACGTTTCGGAGAAAAAACAATGGGATTCGTTTGCGGGGATCGAGCAAAACGACGCAAACGAATTTTTGTTTTTCATTTTGAACATTTTTCATGATTCATTGAAGATGCAAAAAGATGACAAAAAGTTGCTAAAATTGCTATTGACTAATGAACAAATTTTTCTGAGAAAGAAATATAAAGATTTCAATTCTTTTTTCAACAATGCCCACAAGGAATATTCTTATGTTGATCACTTGTTTACTGTATACTTAAAAGTCCAATATGTAGATAAGAAAACTAATGAAATTATTGCAACGAAATATGAAAACTCTTATTCAATAGATATTCCCTTGAATAAGTTGAGTATTAGCGAATGTTTGGATGAAATTTTTCAACCCGAAGAGTTAAATGAAGAAAATAATAATCAATACTACGATGATAAGGAAGAAAGATATAAGGATGTTATCAAAAAGACACATTTGGTTCAAAGTTCTAAATATTTGATTATACAATTGAAGAGATGGAATATGAACTTGAGAAAAAATCAAAGGGTCATCCATTATGATATAAATGGTCTGTTATCGTTGGGAAAATATTCATTTGATAAAAATAAACTGTCACTATTCAAAGAATATGAAATATTCGGTGTAATCAACCATTCAGGCAATATTTACGGCGGACATTATACATGCGTTATCAAAAACGATGACGGGAAATGGTATGATTATAATGATGCCATGATAAAAGAGATTCCGTCAAATAAAGTAGTTGGAAACAAAAACTATTGCTTGATTTATAGGTTAAAATAATAAATATATGTATATATAATGAATATTGAGGTAGACGAACAACTATATTTACCAAAAGTGAACGATTCAATCATTTCAAGTCCATTTGGCGGTACGAAGGTCTCTTTTGTTATGTTGTTAATCATAGTAGTGGGTGTTTATGTTGCTATTTTTATAGTTTTGAATAATGTAGATACAGCCAATAAAAGCGCTAGCTATATTGTTTTACTAATTGAGGTAATCTTATGGTTTGTTTTGATCTATGTTGTGTACATTAATATTAAAAATAATAGCGATGATAATCTTGATTTTCAGGCAAAAATGGAGAACTTATTCAATGCGAAGATATCTGAGCTTACAGTCAATGCCGATACTAACAAAGATTCTTCTGATAAAAAAGAGGAAGATCGCAAATGCAAAACTGAAGACGACGATGGTAAAGAAGTATTTCATATAGCAAATAATGATTTCACTTACGATGAGGCTCGGGATATGTGTGAAAAATATAATTCTAGATTGGCAAATTACGATGAGATCGAAAATTCATACAAGAAGGGTGCAAATTGGTGCTCATATGGATGGTCTAAAGACAAATTAGCGCTATTTCCTACACAGAAATCTCTATACAACGAGTTGAAACAGATTCCGGGTCATGAAAACGATTGTGGGCGTCCTGGAATAAATGGAGGATACTTTAAAAACAAACACATCAAATTTGGTGTAAACTGTTATGGTGTAAAACCAAAAGCTAAGAAAAAAGATATTGACTATACCCATTCAATCAATCATACTCCTGCGTTATCTGGTGAAGGAACTGATATTACAAAACTTCAAGACAAATATATTATTGCACCATTCAACAAGAACGCGTGGGGAGAAAAACAAAGATAATGAGAAGAGGTTTTAATTCATTCTTTTGTTAGTTTTATTTTTTGAGGTTTTTGAGAGTTTTGATTTTTGTATAGCTACCCTTGAACGACCGCGAGTTTTATTTTGTTTAGAGAGTTGTTTGGGATTACTGTGAATAATTTTGAAATTAGGTTTACCTCCATAAAAGGAGTGTTTGCATAAACCAGTATCAACGGCTTCATTATATTCTAATAGAACTTGATCTAACGTGTTTACGCCGCGCAAATTATAAGTAGAATCAAACGCAATATGATTTTTATAATCGTCAATAATGTCCATATGATGTTTGTATATATATTCATTTCATTTTAATAAATTTATATACACTTAATCAATTTTAAGTTCTGTTTTGGTATATTTTGGTCTTTTGTCTTTTATAAAATTAAGTAATTCTTTTGTATTGACAATATTTTCATTACCCTCGAGGCGTTCTTTATTGTACTGTTCTAAAACATTTTCAATATACTTGAACGTCAAACTTTGTGTTATTGAAACTTGTTTCTGAAGTATCTTCTGATTGTTAACAATTACGGTTTTTCCTTGCATGTTTAAGCTTTGTAACAGATGATTAACTTCTTCTTCTATCTCAGTTTTCTTGTTTCTTAATATTTCTACATTTTTAAGAGCACTATCATAGTCATTTTTAATTTCAATTAATGTTTGTATTTTTGATTTTAGGATACTTCTAGATGTCATTATTTAAACATAATATTTTAAAAAAGTCTATAATGATATTATGTTTAAATTATGCGTGCGGGTAGGTTAGTGGGTATCCTACTAAGTCATTTACTTTTACGCAGACGAGTATATAGTTCATCCGACGAGTTTGCGATATAATATTTTTTATTGAATTTAGTTAAAACCGAGTATTTTAAACAAATATTTAAGGTAAAGAGAGAAATGGTATCTGTAGAACAAATAACAATTGAGGCGCCAAAAATAGACGAAGTAAATACGAACTTATATACATTCAAATTGTTCACAGAAAATGGTGAAAATCTTATACACGAATGTGATTATTTGTACACTATAAATAGTAGCGATGACGCAGAAGAACAAATGCTCACCATACCGTCAAAAGATGAATTGAGGCATTTGTCGGGTATTTTTGATCAAGTAAAACGCACTTTTTTAGAAAGTCACGATGAGTGGTTTGAAGAAAAATTTACTAGTTCAGCAATGGATGATTTGTTTAAGAATTTTTTATATCCAAATGTCGTTGAAAATTGTATTGATTTGAAGATATCGGTATCTTCTGAGATTCTTAACAGACTCAAGGGCGTTTCGAGTGAACAACCCAATGTTGCTGTATTTCCAACATTCTCCTTTGATTCTATCGTTTTAAATGTGGATGACAATAAAATGAATTGCATAGTCGCTTTAAAGGATTTTCGCCTACAAGACGCGAAACATGATGAAGAGTCGCCAGTAGCAGAACCAGTAGCAGAACCAGTAGCAGAACCAGTCGGAGAAGAATACCAAAATGAAAACGAAGATGATTTATCCGAGTTGAAAGAAGTAGACTTTGACACATCAAATCTAGCGAAATCAGAAATGAAAGTAAATGTAGAAGATTACATGATAATCTATAAGTATATTTTAGGTAAAATAAAAGAAAACAAGATAAGAGAAATTGAAAACATATGCGTGAGTAAAAATATAGACATGGAAATTCTGGATTACGAAGATATTTTTAATGAAAGTGAAGATGAATATTTATCATCAGACTCCGAAAGTGAAATTTATGACGACTAGACTTCTTTTAATTAATTGATATTGTTAAAAATATTTTATATTACATTTTATATAATGAACTTCAAAAAACTTTTCGGCAAAAACAAGGATAGAATTTTCAACGTAATGGTTATTGTAGGATCAATTGCTCTCATTGTCTTTTTCATGAAATACAACAAAGATAAAAATGTGACGAGTCTTGGAATGAGGAATTTGTCACCTATGGAACTAGAAAAGAATGGTGCTGGGGCGGCAGCCGGCAAAATGGACTCTGAAAAAGTAGGTGTTGTAGGCGCCAGCGCTCCGGAGACAAATGACTACCTGAGCGTGTCTGGAATGGGCAATACCAAGCCGAAGGTTAGTTCGTGCAATAACGAACCAGTAATGAATCCAAAAGAGTTGCTCCCGTCGGACTCTGAGTGGACGAACATTGCTCCGACTAAAGGGTTAGAGAATGTTTCGTTCTTAAGTGCTGGACACAATTTTGGCACGAACACTGTAGGTTCTTCTCTCAGAAACGCGAACCTCCAAATTCGTTCAGAACCGGTGATTCAAAAAGTTAATACTGGTCCGTGGAATGAGTCTACGATTGAGGCAGATACTTCCAGAAAGGCGTTAGAAATTGGTGGTATGCTTGAGTAAGTATTTTTAACAAAATGTAGTGATAGTGTAGTGGTTTCTATTTAAATGTGTATTTTTTAATTTCTATTTAAATAGTAATGAATGAAGAGTTGGTTTGTTATGTGCTTGTCTTTATGACAATTTTTATTTCAATAAAAATTTATTATGACAGCGATATGTTTCAGTTAACTTGTGAAGTATCGGACGTCGATGGGAAAAAGTACTGTGTACGAGAGCGGAAGAATCTGAAGAAAGCCACCAACTTGCTAGCATCTACAACACAAAATATGACTATGTTGATAAATCATTTACATGAAAAATATCCTGAAAAAGAGAATGTTTCCTTGTTATACAAAAATTATAATCCTCGTAAAATAAAGGAAATATTGCCAACCAGTGAATATACCGCCTATAGTGAAAACAAGGGTGAAAAAATTGCGTTTTGCTTAGGTGAAGACAAACAAGATGTTGACAATTTGATAGGGGAAAATACTTTGATGTTTGTAGCGCTACATGAGTTGTCACATCTGGCCACAAAATCAATTGGACATACACAAGAGTTTTGGGACAATTTTAAATTCATATTACAAGAGTCTGAAAAGATTGGTATTTATAGACCGGTTGATTATAAGAAAAATAAGACAAACTACTGTGGTATGAAAATAAAAGATAATCCTTATTTTGATCATAAATAAGATGAATCATAACATATTATTTCTGTAAACATAATGTGTGTACTTGTCTTTTTCATTTTGTCTTTTCTCTTTCAAAATGAATTGGGTTTCATTGATAATCGGAAAATATTTGTTGCACTCGTAATCATTATCTAATATTGATATATGAATTTCATTTACTAGGTGCAAATAATAACTCATTATTTCGTAGTATATACTTGAACCACCGATGATCCAATAATTCTCATAATCAGTCTCGTTTAAAAATGACAATAATTCTTCATTCAGGTTTCTTATAATTGTACAATTAGGAAGAGTAGACTCTTCTCGTGGCGAGTGATAGGAAGTTGAAACAATACAGTTATGTCGCCTAGAAAGTGGGCGGTATTTTTTAGGAATACTTAAATGAGTATTTTTCCCCATGATGACACAATTATTTCCACCTCCAATTGTCTTTTCTTTGAATAATTTCATCTCGCTTGAGATGTTCCAAGGTAATTTGTTATTTTTTCCAATACCCATCTTATTGTCACAGCAGACGATAATATTTAAAGGTTTCTTCATAATAAATCTTATGTTGTATATATAAATGAATTACGAACCCTTTAAACTATATTTACTCAATAGCGAAAATCAGGTTTCAAGAGTGATTCATTATTCAAAAGAAGGTGGGGGTGCCGACGACGAAGAGCTTCAGCAAAGCATTCCATCTGAAAGGTACCAAATGAATATTTATAAAGACGACGTCATTGAAAACGTAAAATTTAAACTTGTTTCTACATTAAATGATACCAATATTGAAAACTATTATTTTTTTGTAAAACAAAATTTGACAATAGATGTTCGCCGGCTATTGAACAATAATAAAAGTCAAGATGGATATGTTTCTTACAATACTTTTGTGTCAATATTAAAAAATCTCAATCTTGAAGGGATTGACTATGATGTTCAAAACGAATACTCAATTGAATATATCAACGAAAAATTAGGAGAGTCTATGAACGTCTCTATCAACATTCCTCTTGGTTTAGACTATCACGTCTACAAACATGTATACATTGTCAATCCACTTGAAAATTCGTTGAACTACTCGTATACAGACGCAAGTGAAAAGAATGCAGACCTTTTGTTTGAACTCGGTACAATAGAGGAAAATACGATATACGGCCTTCATGTTTCAGAATATTTCAAGTATATTCAAAATAATGAGATGATATCAATGGAAGATACGATGAAAATATATTATAAATCACTGCACTCAAAAAACATTTTCAGTAATGACAAAATTGAATCTTATAATGAAAGTCTTGTTGAAAAATATGAGAATTACAATAAGTTGATAGACGCACATTTTAATTTTTATGAAAAATATTCTCTTCAAGAAAAATCCGATATATCAGATAAAACTAAAATAACAAAGATAGAGTTCAGTTACAAACCAAAAAATGAAATTATTTTTCCGCTAGAGATACTTTTCAAAAAACTTCAGTGTAATAAATCAATGCCGTTCGCAAAGTTCAATCCTGGTAAATCATTGGAAAATATTTATCGCCTATATTGCCCGGAAAAAGACAAATATGGCAATAAATTACCACTCTTTTCATTGAAAGATATCAAAAAATACAAGGAAAAAATAAAAAAGGAAAAATCTGTCTCTTTGATTTTAATAGACAACAAAAAGAGAACAACTATATTTCATGTAAATGGTCAAGGAGAAATATACTGTAGTTTTGAGAATATAGACTATGAAATTGGAGACATGGTCGGTGTTACGAATTACGCGGCTAATCTATTAAACAAAATACTTTCATTATTTATCAAGTATTTTGATCCGACTTCTTTGGTATACCAGGAATTTGATGATATACAAGACGAGAATATTGAAATTATTGAAATACAATACTCGGCGCATCTCAAACAAAGAAGAAATAAACTAGATACAAAGCATTTTCCTGGTATTTTTACAAATGTTTCTGGGGCGAGTATATTAAACTACAAACGTGTATCCAACTACGATAAAATGAGTGATATTGACGCGACCATCACAAAGATGCTTAAGATCAATATGGACCCCGATTACATCAGAGAGCAGTGTGCGGATATGTTTTTTGGTGGAAACAAAGAGGAGTCCCACGAGTACTTCAAAAGGTTCCTTAGCAGTATTAGCGTATCAGACCATATGAAGGAGGACGGTGTGAAAAAAATATTCAAAAATTTCTTACACAACCCAGGATTTGAAATCGAGTTCAAAGACGAAAGAAATATTGTCTTTGATGTAAAACTTGTAAATCACTTTCAATATATTCACTCTATATTGTTATTTTTACACAACTTATTTTTAATTCAATCGAACACTTTAGATTCTGAGATAATTGATGCGCATTTTGGCATAGAACCCGCAAATGTAGACGACATAATTGTTGTAAATGATAATTATAAAGAGGAAGTATTTTCTGAAAGTAATAATGAGTCAAATGCAAACAATGCGAGGATAAACAAAATGTTTGATGATTTTTTGAGAGGCGATGATGGATATGATAACGAAGAAGAACAAGAGGAACCGTCGCAAACAAGCAGGGGGGACGCAGAAGAAGAAGAAGAATCAGAAGCAGAAGCAGGAGGAGAATCAGAAGCAGAATCAGGAGATGGGAATGCTTTATCAGATAACGATTCGCTTGAGTCGCGTTCTGCTTACGAAGAATCAGAAGCAGAAGAAGAAGAAGAAGAAGAAGAAGAAGAAGAAGAAGAAGAAGAAGCAGAAGAAGAAGAAGAAGAAGAAGAAGAAGAAGAAGAAGAAGAAGAAGAAGAAGAAGAAGAAGAACCACAACCACAACCAACTAAACCGGATGCGGCAGCAGAAGAAAATGAAAATGCTTTATCAGATAACGATTCGCTTGAATCGCGTTCTGCTTACGAAGAATCAGAAGAAGAAGAAGAAGTGTCACCACAACCAACCAAAGAGGCGGCGGCAGAAGAAAATGAAAATGCTTTATCAGATAACGATTCACTTGAGTCGCGTTCTGCTTACGAAGGGTCAGAAGCAGAAGAAGAAGAAGAAGAAGAAGAAGAAGAACCACCACAACCAACTAAACCAGTGGCGGCAGCAGAAGTAGAAGTTGAAAATAAACCAAATGAGAATAAAGAACAAAGTGGGAAGGAAGATAGCGAAGACGAGTCTGAAAGCAACAACAATAGTTATGGGAGTCAGTTTGGTGGTGGCGAAAAAGTAAAATTGAAACACAGTAGTAAACTATCAAAACGAATGACAAAATACCAACCCTTGTTATTCAAAACTGAGGGTAACAAAGGACAATACACATCATACAGCCGCATGTGTCCTTCGCAGTTAGGTTTCAAGAGACAACCAATCATTATTACACAAGAAGAGAAGGCAGAAATAGACGAAAAATATCCTGGTTCATATGATAAAATTATCAAATATGGTACAAATCCTAAAAAGGAAAGTTTTTACTACATGTGTCCTAAATATTGGAATTTCAAAGAGATGGCGCCGGTAAGAGAAGAAGACGTTGATCCAAAACATTTGATTCCCGAAGGAGCAAAGGAGGTTGACTTGGATGATGGCAAATATATTTACAAAGTTACTGACAAATACACAACACCTGGATTTATTCAGAGTAAGAAAAATAAACACGGATACTTTCTCCCATGTTGTTTCGGTCTAAAAGATGGAGCAAAGCAAGCGGAAATCATCAAGCAGGCAGAAGAACAAATGAAAATGATTGAAGACGAAAATATTGATGATCAAGAAGAGGTTATCAAATTTCTCAAGAAAAACAATAAACAACAAAAGAAACGAGTTGTTCACTACCAATTAGATGGGACTAAATTTCCATTACCAAAGAATAGGTTTGGTAATCTACCATTACCAATTGAAGAATTTTTGGGATTGAGTCACCAGTCAAATGAAACAGGGCGCAGATTATACAGAGCTGGAATTGAAAATAATGATAAAAAATCATTTCTGATTGCACTGGCATACATAATGGACCCTACGACGAAAGACCCTATCGGCTTTGTCATAAATGTCATCAAAGAAAAAGTTACACTTGATAATATTTTGAATTTTCATAATGGCAGTATACCATTGATTTTTTATGACAAAAAAAGTGTCCCAAAAGACGACAAAAAGTATCGTAAACTCAAAATTTATGCGAAATATAAAAAAAAAGGGCTGAGGGAAGAACTGTCCAAACTGATAAATGGTTATGAACACTTTATGAAATACTTGGAAGATGATAATGAATACATAGATTATTTTTATTTATGGGATATTGTTTCGTCCGGTATATTGTTTTCAGACAAGAAGAATTCTCATATAAACTTGATTATTCTTAGAAATAATGAAGATGATATTACCCAAAATGTTAGCATTGTGTGCCCGTCATCGTCGCACTCTAATTTCAGATATAGCGAAGCAAACGATACTGTCTTCATTTATCAAAAACACGACATGTTCGAACCAGTTGTCATGCCGAAAGAGATGTTGGATAAACAACGACAACATGATGGCATATTGACTCGTGAAAAAATCAAGCAAGACCTCGGTAGCTACACATGGATCATATTAGAATCAATCATGTTGAATATTTCTGATAAATGTTCATTGACTCAACAAAATAAGAAACACCAATATGAATATGAAGACAATATTTCATTTAAAAATGTCATAGATAACAATGT
>Ga0180120_10000048_pt1 | contig 51357 bp, 56 predicted proteins | sample CPBDNA_3_FD_129677 | JGI IMG/M metagenome (GOLD analysis project Ga0180120, IMG submission 129677) | Freshwater to marine salinity gradient microbial communities from Chesapeake Bay, USA - CPBay_Spr_31_0.2_DNA (version 2) (version 2) | ecosystem: Environmental > Aquatic > Marine > Coastal ... | reverse complement strand
CTAGTAGTATTTGATTTTCCGCCGTGAACAGGCTTTTTGGTAATTGTCTTTGAAACATTATTATTCCTCCGCAGTGTTTTGATATGCATCTCTTCTTGCCTTTTAATTTGTTCTCTATCCTTTTGGCCTCCTTAACGTCGATGCCTAGTGAATCGTATGTGAACCTGCGGGGTAGGTTACCCTTGACACCCAAGCGTTTGGCCGCTTCACGCCTTGCTGATTTATCTTTATAGAGCACGTAATTAGATATCCTAGCACTGCGTCCTGGCCACTTCTTGAATATCCTCTGCATGACTTCTGCCTGTTTATGATGAGGGAAATCAATATCAACATCAGGTAGGTCGTCCCTATTGGGATTGAGGAATCTTGCCACGGGTATGTCCCACTCCACTGGGTCCACATCTGTTATGCCCAGCAGGTAACAGACCAATGATGAACCAGCACTACCACGTGTCATGTGCGGTATGTCTCGTGTCATTGCGATGATGTCACATATTTGTATGAAGTAGTCTACGAAACGTAGTTGAAGGATGATTTGAGTTTCCTCGGCTAGTCTGTGCGTGTATTCTTCTGTGCCTGGACAGTGCCTAATAAATCTATCGTATAGCCTTGTTATGTCGTTTAGTTCTTTATTTTTCATGCCTATGTTGCCTGTTATCGCCTCTCGCATTAAAGCTCTGGACGGAAATATTTATCTGCGTATATTATTTTGGTTATACTTTTTGGCGCAATTTGTTCTTCGGAACTGTGATGTCTCTGTGGTCGCATGCGGCGTCTATCACACATTGATCGCACACCGGTGTTCTGGATTTACATACGTACTTGGCATGTGTTATTAACCACATGTGGGCTCCGTATTTGTATTTGATAGGAGTGGTGTTGTTAACTGTGATTGACGCCTTGCCTTCATCTAGACTGTCGGCCCAACCCAATCTCCACAACATTCTAAAAACGTGTGTGTCTACTGCTATGTGTGGTTCACCAAACACAAATCTCATGACGATGTCTGAACTTTTCCTTCCAACACCAGGCAAGGTCATTAATTCTTTTTGAGTTTTTGGAACACGTCCTTTAAATTCTTCTATCAACATCTTGCTAGTGGACAGGATATTTTTTGATTTTGCATTAAACAATCCTGCAGGCCTGATCGCTTCTATGATCTCTTCCTGTGTTAGTTTCAACATATCCTCAGGCGTGTTTGCCAACGCAAACAGTTGTCTACAAGCAATCGCTGTTCGTTTGTCTTGCGATTGGGCAGACAGCATAACTCCTATAAGACTGGTGTATGCTTTTGAATAAATTTTTGCTTTAGGTTTTTTGTTGGCGTAGTTTGGATACAGAGCACTTAACTTCTCATATATGTAATCAATGTCATTACTGTTCTTCATCTGAGTGCAGTTCGTTTAGGAGTTGTCTCAGTTTACCGCCTTCAACAGTGGCTTTGACTTTGCCGATAGTGTCTCCTTTACGAGGATCCGGGACATCTGGTCTTGCATTTTTTGGTGTGCCATCTGATGCTGATACTTTTGAAGTTTGTTTTAGTGAATCATATATTGTGCTTCTTTGTTTGTCAAACTGTTTGTATTCTGGATCATCTGCTAAGTCTCTAATTCTTAAACTATCTACATCAAATTCTAAATCAACTTTCTGGCCCACCCCGCTTGAACTTCTAGTCTTCATGAACTGTATCTGATATCTACCACGTTCTTTCATTGCTCTACTTGTGAATATACCAATCACGTTGTCAGCTGTCTGTATCTTAGATAGGCCGCCTGATATATGAGAGTGATCAAACTCTATTTCTTCAACACTAGCTCTGTTCAACTGTGATGCAGTTGCCAACACACATTGTTTCTCGACACACAAGTTTCTTAATTCTTCTGATACGTATTTGTCCTTAATGAATAAATCTGCTGGCGATATCCTTTTGCTTTTTGGCATCATGAGATCTAAGTAGTCAATTAGAATACAGTCTATTTTTTTCTTGTTTTTAAGTTCTAGTTCTTTCAAATATGTTCTAACATCTAGCACGTTGCTACCACTAGGCAAGTATTTGATCTGTAGTGTTCCTGATTTCTTCTTTAGCATCTTAACTTTCATTTCAACATTGTCTATCTCTGGAAACACTTTCTTTGTTGGAATGTTTGTCATCATGGCATCCAATCTCATGGCAGTTAGAGCTTCACTCAATTCAAAAGATATGTAACAAACGTTCAGTCCAGTAGTGGCCCAATTCACTGCAAGATTCTGCAAGAACAAACTCTTACCTGCACCCGACCCACCTGCAAAGATGTTTAGTTCTCCACGATTGAAGCCACCAAACAGTTTCTTGTCTAAGTTAGCCCAGCCTGTGCTAACCTGTCCGTTGTTTGCCTTTAGTGCCTCAAGTCTTCCTTTAGGATCTTCAAAGTAGTCAGTACCCATGTCACGAGTCAGCCCAACGTTTACTGCATCTTTTATCTTGTCTTCAACAGGACCATAATCTCCTTTTTCTAACAGGTCTGCCGATTCAAGTATTGCGTGTTCAAGTGCTTTGTGTCGAGAAAATATTTCAAACTCGTCTAGTAGCCACGCAAAGTGACTTGGATCTAAATCTTTGGCTTGCTTTAATTTAATATCGTGAGACGCATTAATTTGTTCTACCTCGGGTAATACTTTATATTCTTCTACATACTCTTTAATAAATTTTGCAATAGGTTGTAATTTTCTATCAAATGATTTAGGATCAAATATATTTTGTGCTCGAGCAAACGATGTTGCATCTGCTAACAGCATTTCCATATACAATTTCTGTACATCGAACGAGTAGTTCTTAACTTGGTGTTCTGGTTTATTGTTAAAATTATTATAATCAGCCATTGTTTACTCCTATTGTATTGGTATTATTACGTTTAGTCAACTTAAAAAAGTTTACCATCACACTTTTTATTGCCCGAACATATTTCTTTGATCAAAGGCTGGATCTTGTCAGTAGTTTCGAATTCGGGATTTATACCAAAGCATTGATATTTTGTATTAAAATTCTTCATTAGCATGTAATTTGTATATTTGTTACCGCTGTAATCAGGATGTGTTTCCACGCCTTCTTTATTTTTGTCTATGTAACTGGAAAGCATCCATCCAATTATAGTTTCATGATGCAGATTTGTTTCCAGAGTCTTGATCAAGAAATACGGTAATTGACAACTCAACCAATAACTGTGACCCCAACTTTTTACTAGCCCCCATGTGTCAAGTGTTTTTTTTGGTTGTGTAAAGTCTATATTCGACAAACTGGAAGCATTTTGGTTAAAAAATATAAAGTCTACTTTATGTTTAATTTTTACAAGTATCTTGTGCAGTTTTATGATATCTAAATCTTTCCATTCAATTTTAATGTTGTTCACTGTCTGTATTGCAGAAGCACCTGAGCCTATGTTGGTCACTGAATAACCGGCTCCCATACAGCCATTCACAATACGTTCGCCTCTTTGATTTCCACACCCTATTAATAAAGCCTGTTTCATGTCAACTCCGGATAAAGTTTTCGCCAGTCAGTTCCTTGTAAAATATCAATGTTATCAAAGTACTTCTTGTATTCAACACTATCATGGTTGTTGTCGAGTTCAATAAGACAATTTTTTATGTTTCCTGCTATGTTTAGATTGGTCTTATATTTTAAAAAAGTTTTATTCAACTGTTCGCGAACTTTATTTTTTATCTCATCCGGTAAGTTCCTGCATCTCAGTCGCTCTTGTCCCATTGATAGTTGATTAATGGTATGGTCTATACTTCCAATTTCTTCCATGAAGTAGTCAATTATCTCAGGTAGTTCTTGTGCAGTCAGCACAGAGAACACAGTGTTGGCTCTTAGGTCAACGTTTGACTGTGCTTTTAAAAATTTTATGTTTGCTAAGGTCTTGTTCCAGTTTGCTCCTCGCCTAATATAATCAAACTTATCTCCTATACCGTCTATGCTACAAGTGAACAACACAGTTGGAAATTTTAATATTTCTTGTAGTACTTGATTGTCTTGTTTCCACTGCATGTTTGTATTCACTCTAATAATTAAGTCGGGTCTTTTTTCGATCTGCTTTAATAGTTTAAGGTTATATTTGATCAATGTGGGCTCGCCACCGCTCATGTATATTTCTTTTAATTCGTTTTGATTGGCTACCACGTATTCGATAATGCGATCTGCCAATGCTGGTGGTGTGTGATTCACCGGTTTGTTTTCTTCACGTGCAATACTACTGCTTTGAACTGCCCAACAGGTTACACATTTTAAATCGCACAAACTACTCCAGTGTAAATCTAAAGCAGAGAGTTTGAACTGCTTCGTGTCTGTGTAATCAGCACTGCTGTGTACACCAAGCCCGTTGTAATGATTTCGTAGTCCTGTGTATTTGCCTGCACTGGAAGTGTTCTCATTCATTAAACAATTTCTACAGTTATCTGTTATCTTGTCCTCAAGTATTTCTTTTCTCAAAGATTGAAATTTCTTATTAGGTAATATTTCAGTTATATCATGCTCCTGTAGGTGTCCCATGGCTTTTCCGCTTGAACAAGTTTGAATTGTTCCGTCCACTCCTACATATAATAGGTTCCATGGAGCTGTACAGAAATGCTTACTTTGTCTAAAAAGTTGATATTTTTGTTTGGAATCCATTATCCATCTATCTTTGTCTTTAAATCTATTTTAAGTTTGCTAGACTCTGTTGTTTTTAATATTGATTGTATAGTAAACAGCCTTCCGTATTTCATTACAGCATCGGCAACATCGTTTACTCCTTTTTCCCATTCAGGAAATGCCACACTCCAACCAAATTCTTTTGCTTGATTGATCAGTTTCTCTCCTGGGGCATCTCTGTCCGGTACTACAATAACCTGTCTGCCCAGTCCATCTATCAACTCCCGCTGTGTATCATTTATCTCTGATCCCAGTATGCTCACGCCAGAAATGGTAATTGCATCAAACGGTCCTTCTGTCACAAGTACAAACTTCCTTGACCAATCCTGAGCATCCATGTTGAACACATAACCAGGCTGTACGTCCGTGTAGTATTTCACCTTGTCAGACTGTTCAAACATCCTTCCTGAAAATCCTACTATGTCTCCTCGCCAGTAAAACGGTATGAGTAATCTTTTGTTTACGTCCCAATGCTTGTCTGTAGAATACATGAAGTCGTACCAGTCGGCACCAATTCCTCTTCCTTCCAAGTACTTCAGTAAATTATCAACAGCGGACGTTTCGTCTGCAGATAATAAATTTTCCAACATCTTCTCCAACCAAAACTCTAACTTTTTTGCACCCTTGGGTAATTCTTTTTTCTTGAATGTGATAAATTTCTTCTTTTCATATTTTATGTCACCCTCTTCTTGACGCATGGCCTCTATGGCCATCTTCCTTATAGTGTCTTCTGCCATTCCGATATAGCTCATAAATGTCCTCATCTTAAGATTGAGCTTACGTCCCGCCACATAGTTTGCTTTGAATCCACAGTTGAAACAGTGAAAAGATACAGTACCATCAGTAGAAGTCATTATGCCACCACGTTTCTTCTTGTCTGCTGTCTCTCCGTTGTGTACACAGCAGGGTGCATTGAAGCTTATCCACCCACTTGGAGTTTTCTTTCTACCCGCAGGCAGTGATGTCAGAATAGTAGATTGAATAAGATTCATATCTATATTTTACTGTCTATATAGGATTTTGTCAATCGTCCCGGTATTACCAGTAGCATTGTCCCAACTGAATTTAACAAATTGGTATACGCCATTGAAGTTGTAGTTTTTCACTCCAGAGCTTGGTAAGTCAGTGATTGTAGTAACTGTAAAGAAATCTGCAGGTGCCGGAGTTGTGGACATAGTGGCAAGTATTTTTAAAGTGCCTGAAAAATCTGATGTGTATACAGCCACGGTGTGTAAAGCATCGTTGTTGTTTTGTCCAGGATGTCCTGATATAGTTCCATTAGAAACATATCTTAGAGGGTATGGATTATTACTGGTGTTGCTACTGAAAGAACTAACTTCTTCGCTGGCTACAAAAGATGGAAAGCCGCCATCTATCAGTTCCACCGTGCCTGCCGAATTATAACCGGTATCAGCATAGGTAACCTGATAAGAGACACTTGATCCGTCTGTAAGCACTTCTCTCACAGAGAAGTCATAAAATTTAGCATGTAAAGACAGCAGGTCCCCATCAGTCAAAGTAACCGATGCTGTGCCCTTTGTTGTGAATGTAGATCCATCATCTAGTATGGATAATGTACGTGTTAGAACCGCTTTTTTGCTATCAGTATCTATTAATGCAAACTCAAACGACCTAGTTGTGATATCCTGGGCCTTCTGATCCTCATTTTTAAAACTAAAAGTGACAGGATTTGACACTCCTCTAAAAATATTTAAGCGTCTATTGTACACTTTTGAGTTCCTTCCGTGATAACCATTTATGTAGGCGATTACCAAGTTTGTTAGTAAATACCTTGAGACAGTTTGCATATAACATATTTAACAGTATTTATTGAATAGCATGAACGAAGTTTTTAATAGCCTGGGAAAAAAATTCCCTTTTTTATCACTTGTACGAAAGGGAGACCTAGAGTATGTAGGCATTATTTCTAACCAAGATGCCCAAGTCACTAGCTTTTATGATTATGGTAAAATAATGATGCCAGAAGATAAAATGCAATTCCTAAAATTAGGTGAATCATGGTGGTGGGAATCTAACAGAAAAATTCCTATTAATATTTTTCTCAAAGGCGACTGGACATATTTCCGTACTACACTGACATCTCTAGCCACCAAAGACCTTGAAGTGGTGCATGGACCGTGTGTAAGATTAAGCGACATCGCAAAGAGAAGAATCAAGAGAAGAACAATCCAATTGGTTAGACGACCCGTCTAATATACTTTAATAAAATAGAACGCTGTCTAGCGTTCCATGTCATTTCTACTTTTTTCTTTATCCAAATATCTTGCCATAGGGGCAATGAATGAGCTATAAATTCTTTAGCATTCCAATCACTCGGGACCTTGCATCTAACAGATCTTCTTTTGTCCTTTACGTAATCGCATTGTTTAGCTAGTTCCACTGTGCAAGTGTAATCATTGGGCAGGTCTACTGTTCTGTATTTGAGTTTTTTAGTGAGTTTGCGTTTCTGGTTGTACACTAAAAGTATATTTATCATTTTGGATCAAATTCATCTGCACCACAATAGCCTGAGCATAAGCTACCGCATGCGATTTTTTAAAAAAGTAACTGTTGTCCGTGGGTTTAGTCCAAACTTCTTTTAATATTTCGTTCCAGTTTTTGTACGTTAGATATCTTTTTGCAGGTCGTATCATAGCCAGTACTGCGGCAAGTTGCTCGATATTTTTTGGCTCTAGCTTGGATACAATATTATAGTGTCCATTTAAATGGAATAATTCATCTACAATTTTTTTATCCTTCAACATTTCCCAATTCGGTTCTTCTATCATTAGTTTTACAAGGTGTTCTTCTGATTCGACTGCCTTGTAAATGCTAACGTTCAAGCAATCAATTTTAAAATATCCTCTTTGTTCTGCAACTTTATAATCTAAAGTTGAGTGTCCAGAAACAGGATCAACAGGTATGTTATGAAAGTAAACTCCTGTTTTATGTTTCTCAATGTTGTCGTCTTTGATCATGGATGCAGGAGTATGTTTGAATAATTTCAGTGCTTTGTCTCTGTCAAAAAAATCTATATCAACATCAGGCATTAGTGTAATTTTCCTTTATTATAAGTTTCTAATTTTAATTTTGATCCGGGCTTTAGCATATCTAAAACTTTTAACATTTTTTTATAACCTCTGGTTTGTTGTGTTTCTCTACTCATCTCTGGCAATATCACTTTGCCTACTGTTCCATCAGCTTTTATAACCACCACACTGTCTCCAGGTTCTATGTTTAAATGGTCGTCTACTTCTAGTGCAAATTTACTCAATGTGTGCCTCCTTTGCTGTTTCTTGCACCAGCAAATAATCTGCTGGATAGTTTTTAAATTTATTACTCCAGAATTCTGGATCGATATATGTTTGTATCATTTGTAATTGTTCGTCTGTAAACGATTGTAGCATTTTTTTGCCTGCATCACAACCCAGCACCAACCACGGACTGAGATGTCCTGACTGAATATGTTGCACAGCCCGACTGGTATTAACCAAACGAAAATAATCAGACCATTGTACATTTTGTTGAGTGGCCCAATCCATCATGGATGCTATAGATCTTTGTAAAGCTAATTCTACTGATTCAGTTTTCAAAGTATCTTTTAAATATTCTTCATAGAGATCATCTCTGCTCCATTGATCTAATTTCACTCTGGATAGTATCACATAGTCTATATATTTGCTAGGATATAATGGACTGGTATGCATCATATATCGTCCAAACTTTACAAAAGCATTATAATAAGACGAGTTACAAAAGTCGTCATACGTTTTTGTTTTTCCAATTTTTTGATGTATTTCATAAAATCTACAAAATACAATAAATCCTGTTTGAACCCACTTTTCAGATTTTTGTAAATGTCTTCTTTTAGGTTCACACAGATGAACCTGTAGTGTTCTTTCTCTTTGAAAACTTTTATCGCAGTATGTACATGTAAAACTAATTTGTGATTCCATGAGCTTCTAACAGTTCTTCTAGTTCTCTATCTGTAATAACTTTGTCTAGTGTTTCCAGATCTGCCTCTTTCCATGTTGGATATATCTTTTGTAGTTTCTTTAAACTCTTGTTTGGTACACGTTTCATTGGTTTGATCCATGGATGGAATTGTTGTGTCTCTGCACCACACATAGCAGTCAGTATCCACAAAAGTTTTTTGTGTTTACCCAATGTGAAACAGTGTTTGTTAACACATTCGTTGACCATTTCAACATAGTGTTCTACATAAAAAGGATCCTTAGACGACACACTTGAAACATATCTCATTAACATATAAGGTGAATATAGCGATCTCTCATGATCATCAATACGATCATAATAATCTTTGTTTCTGTAATCAACGGCTTTAAGACCGTTTCTTAATTCAAAAAACTTTTTTTTTGGTTTGTTGTTCATATATTATCCTAAATTTAGTTGCATGTTTTTCATCTTTAAATTTTAGTGTGACCATGTTCTCATGATAACGTATGTGTTTCACTTCTAGGTCATACTCTTTTATTTGATCAAGTAAGTTTGGGAAAAAATCTCTGTCCATCCATACAGGCGTCATACCTTGCTGATCTGAGTCCACTATTAGGACCGGTGCTTGAATTTTTACTGATCTACTTTTAAGTTTTTTAGAAACACTGACCATATTCTATCTGTTCACATTGTCTCGATATATCTTTTACAAAATAAGCACATTGAGGATTTTTTCCATTTGTTAACGGCACAGCCAATAGCTGTCCTGATTTCATTTTTGGAAAGTACCATTTTACTTCTGTGTAGATATCTACAATATCAATGTTGGCAAATTCCGGCATACCACCAGTTAGTGGATTAAAAAGAAAAGCATCAAAGCCCCTGTCGTTTAAACTAGTGATTGGCATAACGTGCAGTTCCCCTTGTTCTGCTTCTCCTATAACCATTTTCCAATCTAATGGCATGGATATTTTATATTGTCCTATCTGTATTACTGCCGCTGGAGAGTTAAAAGATTCTAAAAAAATTAAAGGAACATAAAAATAATCCGTGTTTGTAGGATCTGAGTTATCTAACACAGCAAATCTTAGTTTATCATCCACATACTCTGGAATTTTTTCTAAGCTATATGTTTGGTTATCAAGTGTAAGAATTTTCATAATTTATCTTTTCTATATTATACGGGTAATTGGCCTCTTTGTAAAACTTTTTCCTTTGCCCTAGGTGTCTTTTTGCAAACTTGCATGAGCTGGTAATATCCCATATCTCTACATGATCCTTGTCTTGGGCTTTCCTTATACCACGTCCTATTGATTGAATTACCCTCACAAAGGACTTGCCTGGCTCTATAAGGACAAGATTAAAAATCCTAGGAATATTAATGCCAATACTGGCAACTCCATATGTGGCAATAATAATTTTATTTGTTGCTGTAGATACTTCATCATATTGTTCCTTCCTGTCTACGTTTTTGGTAGATCCAGATACAAATACTGAATCTTCTAGTTGCTCCTGTAATATCTTTCCTGCTGATATCCTATCCACCAGAACTAGTGTGTTTCCAGAACTTGATATAGTTTTTATTGTTTTAGCAATATAACTCATACGTTTGCTATCAGTAGTAAGCCATTTAAGTTCTTCTTGATAGTTAGAAAATTGTTTAGTTTCCAACGTTTGCAAAACATTAACATTACAATTGGCAAGTACGCCTTTGTCTTGTAATGTGCTGGCCGCAATCCTGTTCACCACTTCTCCGATAGAACATTTTAGTCCCATGAATTCATAATCTGCTTTGGGCACTGTTCCGGTCAAACCCCAACGTATGCCACAATTGGCAAATGGTCCGGTCAATAATCTTTTCAACACGTCTGCTTTGGCCATGTGTACTTCATCAATAATAATAGTGTTGATCCCTTTTATTGCTTCTAAAAAATCTGCTGTGTGTTCATCTTTACTTTTTTTCTCTAGTACATTTAATGATTGCCAAGTTGCTATGGTGTTGTATCTTCCTAATTCTTTTCGATCCCCATAATACACTCCGGTATCTAAATTACAAGTGAGAAAGTCTTCTTCCGTTTGTGTGACAAGACTTTTGTTTGGCACTATTGTAAGTGTTCTTCCATATGGTTCCACCAATTGGCACAGTGCCGCAGTGATTATTGTTTTTCCTGCTCCGGTGGCGATCTCTTGTATGCATTGTGGATTTTCTATAAACTTGTTTATAGTTTCCACTTGATAGTCTCTCAACTCAATAGTCTTTCCTTTAGCTGGATGTGTGTCTGGCCATTTTATATGAGATAGATAGTTTTTATCAATGCTTTTAAATTCAAAGTCATGTTGTATTCTTTGATCTTCGAACTCTACATAAACATTTCCTTCTTCTAAAATAGGCAATACCTTTTCGACTAGTGCTAGGTATGTAGTGCCACCTAACCCAAAGAAAGAGATTTTACCGTCCCATCTACCCAATTTCACTGATGGCAGATGCCGAGCGTACGGAATCTCGTATTTAAATTTATTGTGTAAACGTTGTCTCCATTTGAGATCTAGATTTTCAAATTTAACGTTTACTTCGTCTTTGATTACTAATTTACATGAACTCATAGTTTTATTATAGCACGGTGGTTCCACTGCCAACTGTCCGGCTGTGCATTACTATAATACAACTTTTTTGGTAGATTATCAAGTAGTCTTTTAATATTTTCACCTCCGGAGTCGTAGTAACCACCACCAAGAGCAATCAAAGAGCACTTAAATTTTAATTTTGAACGCATAAGAGCTCTTGTTATTTTATTTCTTACAAAATAAATTTTAGTAGCATTATCAACATGTTTGAAATTTTTACTTAATTGGTAAAGGTCAAAGGCTTTCAGATATGTTGCATCGTCCAATCTGTGACTATTAAAGAAACGTTCTTCTTCTGTTTGGTCCTTGTATTGTTTTGGCTCTCTTAATTCAAATCCCCAAGAGATGTTTTTGTGCTCATCCAATCCATGACGTTTAAAACAATTGATCCAATCTAATATCTCGTTAATATCTTCTTTATTGTCTGTAACTTCTCCGGCTATAGTCATGACTATGGGAAAACAATCTAACTCACCTAACCCATTTATAATTTTATCTTTAGTGTAAGCATTTTTATCAATCCATAATTTAGTGTTTGAATTGTGAGCAATCTTGTCAGCAATTTCAGAATCAGCTTTTACTTTGATGCCTGTCTGCGGTATTGCAAAATTTTTTAAATAGTCTAACTGTACCAATGTTTTTTTATTGGCAATATTTTCTTGCCAGTACATAGTCAATGATTCTGGTACATTTTTTAAAACAATCTTTTCGTCCTGAAGTACAGCCTGTGGTCTTTTGTAAGCCAGTTTTTCTTTTTTAATTTCTTCATGTTCATCTAACAACTGTTCTGATACAAAAGTAAAATTGTATCTTGCGGCAATTAATGTCATGTAATAAGTGGTCACATCTGTTTTAACAATACTCCAAATTTTATCTTCTCTTTCAAAAGTAAAATATCTAGCAGGCAAACTCTTATATTCTTTACAACAACGTATCAGCTTGACAATTTTTTGATCATAAGGAAATTGCATTTCTAGTGTTTCGTTGCCGTCACTGTCTTGAACAGACTCGATAGTTTTAGCAGAACTAATAATTCTAAAAGGAGCGTCAAACACAGGATTATCGCATAATGCTTTTAGATCCATTTTGACCGTTTCAAATTTAGTCAGATATCTTTTTACTATTGAAACTGCTAATCGCCCTTGCTTCTCTGTCCATGGGTATTGTGCTTCTGCTAGGGATATCACTGTAGCTTTGTCTTTTGGGTGCGGAACAAAATTAATGCCATGATCCCAGACCCACTCATTATATGCTAGTATTTTGATTGCTTCGTTTATGTTATTTGGAACGTTTATACTCATATTGTTGTGTTATATTAAACTCCACTATTTTGATAATTATTAATATATTATCAGTATAACACACTTGGTAATACTGTCAACCATTATGAAAAAAAAGAAAAAGAAAACTAAAATTACCAAAAAATTTCTTAAAGTAAGGGTAAAGAATGCTCTGAAAAAAAGAGAACACATAAAGACATACAGACCGTCTTTACCAGTAGTACAGAGTTGGTTTAGAACCCTTAACAGAGCTCTTTTTAATAGGAAGTTAACAGAACCAATGATGGAAGTCAAAAGACTAGTCGGTGATTGGGGTAGATGCTGTGCTGACTGGGATAACAGGAAGTGTAGGAAAGGTACCTATGATCAAAATGTAATTCCTTATACTCAAGCATCCATAACCTACTCTTTAGAAATACACTGTAAATTTCCAAGTTGGAAAGATTTTATAGAAACGTTAGCACACGAAATGGTTCACCTGTATCAAATGCAGGTAATAGAAGACCCATACTCAAATCACAATCAAAACTTCTACAGTTTCAAATCACGATTTAAGACTTACGGTTTGACACTACATCGTTAAACTCATCATAACTGATTATCTTGCTGTTACCTAGGTCGGTGCCTGTCTGTACATTGTGCATGTACTCCGGTGCGTTGTCATGTACCATGATGTAATTTACATCAGGTCTCATCTTAAGCATATCTCTGAACTGTTTCAGCCACCCGTCAAACACTGTGTCACTGTGCCTTGGTCCATAGTTCTCAGTATCTTGGTAGATGTTGTTGAACTCGTCTTGGCCAAACTCTCTAAAATCATAACCTAGCAGATATATATTTCTATGCCCATGCACTCCTGCTGTCCAGAAAGCGGAGCTACCACATATCCAATGTGGATTGTTTGGTATCAAATGTAGATGAGACGGTCCTCCTTTTGGATAACGATTGACTTCCAGTGAAGGCGCATAGTGAACACATTTTTCGTAAACGTTCTCTTTAACCATTTCTAAAGTCATTGGGGAGTCTACAGAAAAAATATAATCAGGTATGAAATCTCTGTACAGTGCATTACACCCATATGTCTGGCCAGATGCTTTTAAACTGTTAAGATCAAACTGTTTGCGTGAAGGCCCGTTGCCTATGCAGTATGCGTTACCACGTGGCACTGCCTTTACCCTGTCCTCGTAAAACGCAGTCTCCTGTATCTTTTTTCCGTCACGTATTGTGAGATGGGTGTTGATTGTTTCGCCATTATATTGCTCCCATACAATTGGCTCTATTATATTTTCTTGCCTACCACTTAATGTTATGCTCATTTTAAATACTTCTCTTCCAATCGATTCCTAATTCTTTCCCATGGCGTTCCTTCTTTTATTTCGTCGATCCACCATTCTGTATACGCTAATTTTTGTGCCCACTCTAATCTATCAGGTGTGTTAGGTTTTTCAATAGTTGAATAATCTTGATTTCCCACATCATATGATAAACTTGATTCCGAAACAAACACAGGTGTTCCATTGAACACTGATTGCATTGCAGGATTAGAACTGTGATTAACAACTGCCCATGCATCGTTTAGGTGTTTCACAAAATCCGTATCATCATACGAAGCTGGATCTTTTTTTGGCACTTGTGTTTCCACTCCTGCCATTTTTATTGTAATAGGATTTCTCGGATGCGGCCTAATTATAATTTTTTTATCGCTAACTTTTTTAATTGCTGTGACTTGTTCTAGTAACCAGTTATTCATTTTAGGAAGACTTCGCCATTGCTCACTACTGTCGTGTTGGCCACATATAATTATATTTTTTCCACTTCGTTTCCATGGCTTTAGATCTATTTTAAATTTTTGCCAACGACTATCGACGTGCGGCGAAACTGCAAAATCAGCATCACGGTTTATTCCATTGATTCCCATTTTCCATGTTACGTTTCTTTTGATGCCGCCCACTTCTAAAACTATTACAGGTTTTTTCAGTGCTTTGAATTCTTTCCAAATTTTTAAATTGTGTTGCATTCTTCCTTGCCATAAAACGCTCCATATCACAGCAACATCAGTGTCATGATCGTGTTTGTTGATTTGAAAATTTTCCTTTTTATCTTTTAAATTTTGTATAAAAGCATCAAACACAGGCTTAGAGTTTAAACTTCCATATGCTGGATATACACTTATTTTCATTAGTTGCCTTGAGTTCCTTTTGCAACTTTAGACACAATGTCTTCTGCCTGTTTGGAGTCAATCTTTATTCCAACAAATGGATCATAGCTTTCAACATTTTTCCAATAATCTTCTTTTCTTTTTATTCTTAGATCTGATTTTGAACTTTTGCCTTTAATTTTTCTTTTGCCTTTCATGTGATCAATGTAGTCACCCAGTATGCTGTTAATGAACACATGCAATCCTTCGACCCCGGCACCTTTGCCGATATCTACTCCTTCTGTTGGTGCCACTCTGTTCAGTATCTGCCAAAAAAGATAACTGTCGTGCCATTCGACCTCTTTGAAAATTGCGTCTGTGGTGTACAGTCTAATCCACGTATTAATAAATTCAGTTATTTTTGGATGTCTTCTATTGTAGCAGACCCACCCACATTCTGGATAGGTAACTCTGCCTAAATAGTTTACCAGCTTATTTTCTGGCAACAATGAAAATACAAATTCTTTTGTAATTGTCCTAAATGTATAAGTGTCGGCATCCAACCAAAGCACATAATCTGTGTCTATGTTTTTAATAGCATGAGAAACAGCAAAACTTTTGTGAGCAAATCTCACAGCGTCCCATAAAAAAGAACCTTTGCCTTTGTCTTTGTCTCCAGCATCAGGCAACCTCCTCACACCTCCGGGTATTTCAACAGTCTCTCCGTTGGCCACTGGATCGTTTTTGTGTTTATTTTTAAAAGCAACTAGTTCCGGATTTTCTTTTTCTATATCAATGTAAATAATTTTACTGTGTTCTAAGTTAGGTTTTTCTTTTTCATAGTAGACATGCAATTTTACATCGCTAGGCCAGTGCTGTATGTGACTCTCCACCATTCTTTTTGCATATACGTTCCACTTAGATGGCGGAAATGTTGTAACAACTGCTAAAGTTTTTTCACTTTTCATAATTTTATTTAATAGTTTTCAACGTTGAACATTTTAAACCATGAAGCCCATATCATGTCTGATGCCGCCCATTTACCAGTCTTTTGACTTATTTTATAGGTCATATCTTTGCCGGTTTTCTGTTTGTAGAACTCCTGAAAATTTTTATTATTCATCCAATAACCCATTGGCACAGTCCATCCTGTTTTGCCTTTATTAATAATGTATTCAGGCAAATAGTCCTTGTATGCAGTTTTACTCATATGCTTTAACATAAATTTTTTACCCGCGGTTCTTTTGTGTCTTACTCCATAAAGTTTATAATCAGAATGGATGCTCATACAATATTTCATAAAAGTTTTTGATGCCAAGGGATAACGTCCTTCTATGCTGTAATTCATTCCAAATTTATCATTTCTAAGTAAGAATTCTTCTGGACAATTTGTTAATATTTCTAAAACATTAAAACTGCCAAGAGGATCCTCTGGATTGAAAAGTTTATCAGTGTAGGTTTTTTCTAGTAGGGCAAGTGTGTCCGTGTGTGAAAGGATATCTTTGTTTACTCCTGTATCAAATTTCCTAAAATTTATCATAGCATCACAAACATGTCTCCAACTTTTCATACTTTTACGCTCATTGCTGACTAGTTTGTGGCGAGGATAACCACACAGCAGTTCGTCTCCAAGATCACCAGCCATACTAACTTTGATATTGTTATCTTTCATTATTTTGTTTGTGTAAATGTTAGCTGGCATACTAGGACTTTTTATTATTTGTTCAAAACTAGCAATACTTTGATCCCAGTATTCTTTGTAAATTTCAGGTGTAATTATAATTTTAGTGTGATTATATCCTAACTCCTTTGCCATTTTTTCTGCACACTGGAAATCTTCATTATATCTTTCTTCCGGAGTGTAAGGATCCGGATCCCACCCGTTTGTAAATGAATTAACTGTGCCGTGTAAATTTTTTAGTTCGTATCCTATCATACTTGAATCCATTCCACCGCTCAAAAATAGTCCAATTTTTTTATTTCCGATACTGCATCTTTTGACAGCATCATGTACTTGCTGTCTTAGTTCCTGTGTATTATAATCTTTGTTGCACACAGGCAACACCCAATCCATCGAATTCTGTAATATTTTTTTATTTCTAATATTGTAAACTAGTGTTTCACCCGGTAATAATTTTTTTATGTTATTAAAAAATGTGTTTCTCAAAGGGTTGGCACTCAACCTACAAAAAATACTGTGTGCAACTTTATCTAATTTACGTGAGCCCGGCACCTTGTCCAGCATGCCTTTTATTTCAGAACCAAACACAAGCCCTTCCTTTACCTCTGCATAATAAACAGGTTTGATCCCAGCATGGTCTCTGCTTAATATTAATTTTTGTTGTTCTTTATCATAATAGGCAAATCCGTGCATGGAATCTAATTGTTCAACAAACTGTATACCAAAACAATCTAAACCCCATGCCAGCAATTCTGTATCACAATCGGTTTTGTTTTGAAATACGTTTTTATATTTTTCAAGTAGTTCGTAGTAATTAAAAATTTCTCCATTGTAAACAAGGACATTTCCTTTTGGAGTAGTCCATGGTTGCCTAGCTTTGTTGGCATCTCCCATTATACTCAATAAGTTGTGTCCAAGGGTGACTCTATCATCGTGCCAAACATCAGACCCATCAGGTCCTCTGTGTTTACAGACTTCGATATATTTTTTTATAAAATTAACATCTACAGAAGTGATGCCGTATATTCCGCACATATTATAATTCTAACTTTGCTTTAAATCGTTTATAAACTGTGCCATCTTTAATTTCTTTTATGCTCCACATTTTATATCCTAGATCATGTAACCATTGTGTCCTGTCGGGATACTCTGGTGATTCAATTTTAGTTAAATCAGTATTTGCTACAGGCCAACAGATTGCAAGATCGCTAGTGCAAAAGGTAGGAATACCCCTGACGCAGGAGTCAGTTGAGGCAGTAGAATTGTGAGTAACAACAGCATGGCAATTGGTTATTGCAGTCTGAAAGTGAAATCTATAATGCTTCTTTTCATCTCCAAGGAAATGTTTTTGTCCAATCTGTACATCAACATCACTAGGAAATTCATTACGTCTTTGTTCAATGTTAGAAACATTATTTGGGTGTGGTCTTACAATAAACTTTCTTTTGGTAAGTGGTCTTAATTTTTCATAGACGCTTTTGAACCAGTCAATAGGATCAAGTTCGTTCATACTCCAGTTATCTTTTGGTTGTAGCACAAATAATATTGGATCTTCTGGATTTGATTTCCTCCACTCTTCATGTTTAACATTAAAAAGTTTTTTCATCATTTCCCATCTATCCGGAGGTGAATTATCTGATAAAAAATTACCATCGTTCATGGGAGTATTGAGGGCAACTCTAAAATGATGATCTGGTGATGTGGACACATTGCCAAAACTAGACAACACTCCTCCATCAAACGTAATAACGTGTGTGCCTTTTTTCTTTGCTCTTTCAACTAATTCCAATCTTCTTCCTTTAGTATGGTGCCTTTGATTTGTACCACCATAACCAAACATTACAGCTAAAGGTGCCGTTGGCTCCATTTCACCTTCTCTAGTTTGCCCGGTCATATGTTCATTAACAATTATTGGTTCATCTCCGGCCGCTTTGACTCCTTCAGCCATTTGATACAATAATTCATAGCTGTTTCCCCTTTTACGATCTTTTACTGTTCTTCTAAAAATTTCAACTTTCATTTAGTATGTTCCACGCACAGCCATTTTGCATTTCTTCCATTGTAAAATTATTATAAGCTAAATTTGAGAATAATGCAATTCTATCTCCGTATTTTGGCTCTTCAATTTTTGAAAAGTCAGTCTCGGATATTGGTAATGCCGCACTATTTTCTTTGTCACAAAACACAGGTACGCCATTGGTTAGGCTGGCAACCATTGTGTTACTATTGTATAAGACTGTAGCATAGTAATCCTCCCACTTGATTTGTCCTTGATTGTTAGTTGGCTTATCAATCTTTACAGTTGCTCCAACATGATCAAGTTCCACGGTGGGATTATAAGGTTTTTCTCTTATGTCAATTTGTCTATCTGTGTTATTTGCTAAAGTTTTTAATGTATTTTCTAACCAATCTTGCACACCAAAATGATTAGCTATTGCGTTAGTTGGCGGCAGGACTAAAATTTTTTTACCTGTTTTGTTCCATGGGTTTAGGTCCTGTCTGAAATGTTTTTCATACCTATCTGTGGATCTATGTTGCAAAACATTTTGACAGTGCTTGTTTTTTGTTATCCTTAACCAGTGCGGATGGTCGTGGGCGTTGGTGAAATATCCGTGATCCATGAAGTAAAAATCCTTGTTTTCTTTTTCGCACCATTTATATACTTCTCCAGATCCTGCTAGTATGCCATACATAGCTAAATTTTCTTCTGGTAATTGTTTAAGTTCTCTAAATTGATACATCTTATAAGGACCAGGAGTACCATGCATAAATGCATCGACGTATCTTTGTGTTCTTGGTTTGGTAGTGTGTATGCCTGCTATCATTTTAATTGTCTAAACAGCTTATGAGATCCGGAATGTTGACTTCAAAATTAATCAAGTCGTTGAGTCTTTTTACACCCATGTCACGTTTAGACCCTGTGAACTTGATAGGTACGGTCCTTGCAAGATAAAGTTGGTGTTCCAGGCCAAGGTGGTGAGACAGCACAGGATATACTTTTTTTCTTATCATCTTTGGATCTTGTATTTCAATAACTTTAGTGCCAGGTCCACACCATAGTAAGTTTGCCAGACCGGCGCCGTGTGGTGCAATGATGTGTGATGCTTCTGTAAAACATTTAACCTGTTCTTTTATTGAAAGATTTTCTAAGGTAACAGTTTCCCACCCTTGGAGAGCTAACATTAATTGTTCGGCGTTTAAAAGTTTTCTTGTTTTTGCGTCATCTCTAGAAATAAAAATTTTTCTTTTTCTTTCTGAGTTAACGTTTAATTTATTTTTTTGTTCTCTGATCCACGGTGCCAGGCCCGGAGTAATTACACCGTCACTGTGGTTGCTGGCGCTTGGCACCAGGATATGTTTAAATTGCCATGTTTCGCCTTTTGGCATCACCATGTATTTTAGTTTAGGAAAGAACTCCTTGGCTATAAGATCAAAGTATTTGCTTTGTGTTGGTAGTATAAAAACATATTTAGAAAAGTCGGAAGCCCAGAGTTCTCCATGAGGGCACTTGTTTATCAAACGGAATTTTGATATTACATCTATCCATATGTGCCATGGATTGCTTGCCGCTTCGGTATCAAATGGCAACCAAACATAGGTGTATGTCTCGTTGAAATGTTTAGTGACTGGTGGCAGATCTAGATCAATGTTATCTTTCCATGTTTTCCACATGTCATGAGTCTTGTCTGGTTTATGTTTGTTCTTATGTGTAATATTCCACACGTGTTGTGTGATCATATGGCCCTCTTCGGTGACCAACAATGGACAGGTATTAACTTTACAGTTAAAAAATTCAGCAACAAATGTAGGCAATGACGTAAATTGTGATTCTGCATCTGGGTGGTAATTCACTGAATAATCAAAACCGTGATCCAAGGTAGGAAATCTATTGAGGAAATACTGTATAGAACTAATATTTTTTACTGTTTGCATTTATAATAATTATACTATAAAATAGATGTATGTACAAAATGTTCTCTAACGGTTGTAGTTTTCTAACACCCAGACCTAAAGACGGTGTGGAAACTTTTGTGGCACGTGAACTAGCAGAATCATATGGACTGCAATTAACCAATCTAGCCATGGGCGGTCGCGGAAATGACCGTATAAGTTTTACCACAAAGATATGGTTTGAACAGAACGGATCTGCAGATACATTCGCAGTTGTTGGTTGGTCCAGTGCCCATAGGAACGACTACATAACAAATGACGGATGGAAGAAAGGCAGAATACCCGGAACAGATCTAACATGGCGTACTTGGAAAACTTTGGATAATGTCAGTTTCATAAGAACCAACACAGGGTGGGATATAGAAAACAATGCAATAATGAATTTTCTTGATAATGTTTTTGACTTGCAGAATTATTTTGAAAGAAAAAGAATACCGTATGTAATGTACAATGCACTGCCTAACGATTTTAAAAGTGACATAAGCGACTTTGATGTAATAGCAAAAGCAATTAACATGGATAGATTTTTTAATCCGGAAGTAAGTCATCTTGAATATATTATGGACAAGCAATTGGTAGTGAGTCCACACGATCCCCACCCATCAGCAGAGGGACACAGACAATGGGCAGAACAACTGAAAGAGTTTATAGATGTTAACAATTTACGCACCATTTAATAACAAGAACAGTAAAGCATATGAAGTGTTTGACGGTGTACAGAAGTCTTGGCCTGAACAAACAAAATTACTAAACAATCAAACTGAAACAGAGCCAGTAGCAAACAGTATGTTTTGGGGTTTTGTAAACAACAATAAGTCACTGGTTAAAAAACTAGAAGCACGTGAGCATCAGTTTTGGTTTACAGACACTCCTTACTTTGGTAGATTTGACAACAACAATTTAAAACCAACCAATCATTATTGGCGTATCTGTAAGAACCGTATACATGCGAACTATATCAAAGACTGCAAGGCTGACAGGTTTGAGCTTTTTGGTATGAAAATAGAAGAACCTAGTTTTAAAGGTTCACATGTTCTAGTATGCCCAAGCTCAGATGGGATCAACGACTATCTAGAGCAACCAAACTGGACAAACGACACAGTTCAACAGATTAAAAAATACACTGACCGGCCTATTAAAATACGTGTCAAACCACGTGGCAGAGGCACATCAGGACCAAGTGAAGCAACTGTTCCGTTGTCTGAAGATCTTAAAGATGCATGGTGTTTGGTCACTAGCTGTTCATTAGCGGCCGTGGAAGCACAGTGCATGGGAATACCAGTAATATGTAATGAGAAGAGTTTTGCAAAAGATGTAGCAGGGCAATTAATATCAGATATAGAGAATCCGTTCTTTGTTGGAGCTGAAGAATGGTTGTACAGCCTAGCATATCAACAGTTTACACCTGAGGAATTTGAGAATAGAAAAGCAGTAGATATAATGTTTGACACAGGAATACTGCAATGAAAACATTAGTACACTTTGGATGTTCTTTCGCAGTGGGCAATGGTGTACCTAAATATTTAAAAGGACTGGAGTCAGGAAAATTGTCACACCTGCATGGAGTTAAATTTAAAGAGAAATATGGCATGAATCCACAAAAAGTGCAGTCATCTGGATCAGTACTTGCCAAAAGTTTAAAACTTAATCATGTAACGTGTGCAGAAAACGGAGCAAGTAACGAGATGATAGCACGTCGTTTGCTACAAACTAGGTTACATAGAAATTTTGTGTTGATAGGACTCACTAGTTATAACAGGCGTGAGGCACTTACCACCAGTGAAAATAACAGTCACTGGCACACATGGAAGATGGTTGATCCAAAATCTCCTCCCTATTACAAAAACTTGCCGTTTACTCCATTCATACGCAATGAAGAAACATTATACACCCCGGCCTTGGAAGCCGACGGGCAGGTTAGAACAGTGATTCAAATACTTTACATGCAGTCATATCTAAAGTTGAACAATATTAAATATCTAATGTTCAACGCACTGCACAACGGATTTGACAAACCACTAACAGATGAGTGCAGGCGATTACTAGATCAAGTTGACACAAAGCATTTTTATAATTTACAAGGAAGATTCGATCAGTGTCAGCATGGATGGTGCCTCAATAAGAACCTTATCGTGTCTGACCTAGATGACCATCCAAACGTGCAAGGTCACACAGTATGGGCCAACAAATTACTACCTCAGGCAAACAATATTTGGAAAAGTTAAAGATTAGAGAAAATGTCTTTGATCTTTTTTTGTTGATTTGAATCAAAATAAACAATACAAGTCAACATATCGGGCATTATTGAACCTTCGTTACCCTTGTTAATTACAGAGAATGTTTGTTCTGAATTTACTATTAACAAGCAGTTTGATTTATATTCTATTTCAATATTTTCAAATTTCACTAACACTGATCCATGATCATTTCTTTGCTTAAAAAACCAATACCCTACATATTCTTTTTCTTTTTTGCCAAATGGGCCAATAGATTGTAACTTGCTTTGTAAAACAACCTTAACGTTAAATTTTTTTAAAAATGTTTCCCACAAGATATGATCTGGATTGTTCCATTGTTCGTAGAGCTTGTCATAATCTTTTACATCTATGGCATCATTTATAACCATGTATGGTATATGATCTTTATGTACATTGGTAGTTTTTAAGTTTTCAAGCATTAAATTTTTTAACCAACAGATCCTTCCATGCTTATTTCTAGCAGTTTATTTGCTTCTGCGGCAAACTCCATTGGCAATTTTTGAAAGACTTCTTTACAAAAGCCACTGACCAAAAGATTCACACTATCTTCTTCGTTGATTCCTCTTGTCATACAGTAGTGTAATTGTTCGTCATTGATTTTGCTTGTGGTTGCTTCGTGCTCACACGTTGATGAACTGTTTCTGTTTATTATCACAGGCACAGTTGATGCACTACATCCTGATCCCATCATGAGACTATCGCATTGTGTATAGTTTCTACAATTGGTTGCTCGTTTCATAATCTTTACTTCTCCACGATATGTGTTTGAACTTTTGCCTGCACTAATACCTTTTGATATAATGGTGCTCTTGGTATTCTTGCCTATGTGTATCATTTTGGTTCCTGTGTCTGCTTGTTGTCTTCCGTTGGTCAACGCCACACTATAAAACTCTCCCACACTGTGATCACCCATCAAGATACAACTAGGATACTTCCATGTGAGTCTTGATCCTGTTTCAAACTGCGTCCATGTGATCTTACTGTGTGTGCCTATGCACTTACCACGTTTTGTAACAAAGTTATAGATACCACCTTTGCCTGTTTCAGGATCTCCAGGATACCAATTCTGTATTGTGGAATATTTTATTTCTGCATTATCCAACGCTACCAATTCAACGTTTGCGGCGTGTAGTTGATTTTCATCTCTCATAGGTGCTGTACACCCTTCAAGGTAACTGACATAACTGTCTCTGTCTGCTATGATAAGTGTTCTTTCAAATTGTCCTGTGTTGGCCGCATTTATTCTAAAGTATGTTGACAATTCCATTGGGCATCTTACTCCTGGTGGAATATACACAAAGGATCCGTCTGTGAACACTGCACTGTTCAAGGCCGCGAAACTATGATCACTGATTGGTATCACTGAACCCAAATACTTTTTTACTAGTTTAGGATGATTCTGCACTGCTTCACTAAAACTGCAAAAGATGATTCCCATTTTTTTTAATTCATGTGAAAAGGTTGTAGCCACGGACACAGAATCAAACACGGCGTCAACAGCCACTCCGGCAAGTTTGGATCTTTCATGTAAAGGTATTCCTAGTTTTTCGAAATCCTTCTTGATCTCAGGATCAACTTCATCATATGATGCAGGCCCTTTTTTCGGTGCTGAGTAATAACTCATTGCTTGATAGTCAATTGGTTCAATGTCTAGGTTGGCCCAATTAGGTTTTTTTAAAATTTTCCATCTATCAAATGCTTTTAGTCTAAAATTTAATAACCATTTAGGTTCTTTTTTAATTTTACTAATTTGTCTTACAGTATTTTCGTTAAGTCCAGGTGGTAAAGTTTCAGACTCCACGTTCGTAGTAAATCCTGCTTCATATTTTTTGTCTAGAGTTTTTTTAAGTAAGTCCTGCATTAGATTTTTTTGACCGGAAACATTGCGTATTTTTTATCAGTCACTTCAGCAATTATGTTGATACTCAAACGTTCAGTTTGTGAATCTATTCTAGGAGTTACGCCATGCACAGATCTGTTTGTGTTTAAAAACATAACAAAAGTATTAGGCTTGTATTTTATAGTTTTAACAATTTCTCTGTTGGTTTCTTTTAAAAGTTCTCTTCCGTTACCTCTAGACACTTTGTACACTTCATCAGTTTTGTATATTACAAAGTCTCCGCCTTCTGCATTATCCTCAGGTTTACGCATATAAAGAAGTCCTGCATATATTTCAACAGGATTATCCAGGTGGTCTGTTCTTGTGCTTTCTGTTACAGGGTTATGCACTACAAACTGTGTGTCTGTTACAACTTTGCTTTCACCTGAACCACGTACAATTACTTTTTGTTCTCTTAACCAATTTATGTGTTTAATATTTGTTTCAAATAGGCCTAAAACTTTTTGATAGTATTCCTGAGAAGTGTGTGCATCAAAAAAGTTCTGCCACTCTTGTTTCACTGGAATAGTTTTTTTATTAATAACTTCGTTAGCAAGGTATCTATATGTGTGTCCCACTAACAAAGGTAGGTTTTGTTTAATTTCATCTACCGGAAAGCTATCAAATAATTTTTGATATAAGTCAAAAGGTAAGCAATCTTCAATTATAATGTGCGGATAAGGATCTGCAAAATAATGTTCCTTTGGATCAAATTTGTCTAATACTGTAATCATTAACTTGAAAATAGGTTGATTAATTCTTTTTTCCACACGTCGGCATATTCGCACTCTCTGTATCCATCAAACCATGGACCACCCTCTGTGTAGTGTAATATTTTTGGTTTGCCATCTTGTGGTTCTTTGTACCACTCAACAAGCCAGTTGTATTCTAGAGGCAGTTGTCCAATTTCATTGTCCTCCAACCAACTGAATCTGTGTAGAAATTTTGCATCTTTTTCGTTTAGTAATTCTGGAGTGAGCAGTTTATTTTTTGGATGTTCGCAGTTCCAAAGCACCATGCTAGACCAATTTTTTCTAGGATATACTGTTTGGACTTGTCCGTCCATTTTTGTGCCTTCTTTGGGTTTGTAATCGTGTTGCACACACACAACTGCTTTTGATGGGTCACAGTATTTTACTAATTCATGACTAGGAATCTGCCATACAAAGTCACAGTCACAAAACACTGCCCAACCTTTAAAATCATTTAGGTAAGGAATAAAAAATCTTGTAAATGTAAATTCTGTAGATGCCAGTTTGTCAACAGGTCTGGTGTACATGCCCTGCTCTCTCATCTGTCGTTGTTTCAATGGTATTACTTCAGCTGACGGATCTCTTCTCCTAATGCTGTGTTCACACACTTGGTAAGCAATATCTTCTCTGCTGTCGTGTCCTACATAAACTTTCATAGTCATATTTACGCTATAAATATCTGCACATGAAAATTTCCGAACGTTGTAGACAGTACGAAAATAAATTTCCACTAAGTCCATCTGCAATAAGAAACACAAATGGCTGGACAAAAAATAAGCAATACAGTACTCCAGACGAATTAAGAAAAAATGCAAAAATGTTTTGGAATTTTGGTGTTTCAAAAGAAATAATATATGAATTAGCCTGCAGAAAAGATAACAGATCTGCCAAAATATTGACCTGGGATCCAACACCTGAGTCACAAAAAACTGTAGATAATGCAAATCGAGTCGGGAACAATATTACACACACTAACAAGGCATATGATTCTGTTAACGGAAAAATAGTAAAATTTTATGCAACAGAAGAAAAAGAAAGATGCTATCAATTAGATAAACCAAAAGTTTTTTACAACGAAATTGAAGTTGAAACAATTAATCTAAAACAAATAGTATCCGAACAAGGAGTTGATGTTGATATTATTAAATTAGATATTGAAGGACGCTGGTTTGAAATGTTAACAGAAATACTAGACTTAGCATTACCAGTTAAATGTATTCTAGTTGAATGTGAAATGTACATTAACGATACTGATTATGAATTTGGAAGACTAGACAGCATCGTAGAACGCTATAAAACTGCAGGATTTAAAGTTTATACAAACAGAGTTACCAGTGGTAAGTGTGTTGAACTTTGCTTTTTAAAAAATTAAAGTTTACCTTCTTCTCGCATTTTTTTACGAATATCGGTAGCCGAAATCTTCTGTATATTTTCAGCTAGTACTACTTCTTCAATTTTATAACCTACACCTCTACCGTAGCAAATATTTGTTATATTTGGTACTAGAGAAATGGTTATTCTGTTTTGATAAGGAGCAAGTGCCTGTGTAATATTTTTTTTTACTGTTTCGAAATCAAAAGGATTATCGCCGATACCTTGTACATCTCTTACTTGGATATTGACTTGACCTGTCTTTTTAATAATTTCTTCGAACAATGTTTGGTGTCCTTCGTGCCATGGTTGCCATCTACCTAACATCTGTGCTGTGGGTTTTCTGTTGTTCCATGTATAAGTTTCAATTTCGTCTGCTATCCTCAAAGACCATAGTTCAGCATTTTGAGTTGGTATCCTGAAATCATATTCTTCTGGTGCAATAAACATTTTATTGGTGTCTTCAAATCTTCCTTCTTTGATTGTATCTACCCATACGATGTAGTCTGCTCCAAAGTCTTCTCGGGTTTTCGGAGTTGGGCAAACAAAGTCAGCTATAACATTCTTGCCTGAATCTAATGCCTTTTGTGCCAGGTCTTTCATACGGTTTGATTGCCGTTGTCGACCTTCTGGAGAGAAGTCCCAATCGTCAGCTTCTTGTCTAACCCGGTCAGCATTGAGCCATACTGCATTTATTTTTGGTGCTAGTTTGTCTGAAAGGTAAGATTTGCCAGAACCCGGCAATCCCATCACTAGTATTTTTTTCTTTTTGTCCATTTTTTCTTTCCTAAGCTATAGCCCAATACAAAGGCTGTTGCGATAAAACTTGCAATTAATAAGGTATGCCAGATGTAAAACATTTTTAGTTATAGTTCTCCATACATATGCATAACTGTTCTTTCGGATGGGCTTTCATTGACCAATGCGTGAACATGTTCTACTGTGTTTATGAATAGAGGATTTCCTAAAGGAAGTAAACCACTTGTGCCTAATTTAAAATAAATGCCTGTTGGATCAGTGATATTCCAATAAAACTTTTTTGCACCAGAAGTATAAGGATAGCATTTTCTAGTGTAATGATCATCTTTATGTATTGGTACAGCAGTATTAGGTGCTAGTTTTTGAATTGACATATCTATTACCCTCTTGTATCCTAATTTTTTTACAAAATTTTGTACGAATTCACTAGGTAAAGTTTTTATTTCTACAAAAGGTAAATCAGCACATCCTTCTTTTAAGCCAGCTTTTTTCCACCCTCCAATACCCGAGACAACCCCATCTTGCTTATTTGGAAAACATTTTTCTAGCTCAGTTAATAATTTTTTGGTGTCTGTGTTTTTGATGTCGATGTTTTCTATAATTTTGTAAGGAGTAAGCCTATGATCTTTCAACCACCAGTTTGGTCCGGAACCATTTGCAAAATAAGTTTTTAGAGTATTGCTCCAGTTGTCTTTGATTGTAACATTTTTATCCACAGTCAACATGTATTTTTCAAATAAGTTTTTACCATAATCTCCACTTCTTATTTGATCAGATAACCTATGCCATAACACTCCTGCTTGTGTGTGAATCCAAATAGTAAAAATACCACCTTTGTCCCATATAGCAGTTGCTGGTTGATGCACCTGACCTTTTCCGTCTGTGTAATATCCTGTGTATAACAAATGTTTAAGACTGTCGTTGTTAATTAATATGTCAGTAATTTCGTTATGTTTATCAACATACGGCAAACTTAATTCATACCATCCTTCTGGAATGTTTTGTTCGGAATCTAATTCAATATTAAAATTTTTTCCATTTAGATCTTTAAGGAAAAATTTTTGTATTGTTTCAGTGCTTTTTATTGATAGTTTCATAAATGTGTTTCCAGTTATTTACACGGGTAATTTTTTTATCATGAAACTTTTGATTGTATGAGTGGTCGATTAAAAGTGGTTTCAATCCATATCTCAAACCTGCTTCAGCGTTGTGCGGTTTGTCTTCTATCCAATATAAACCAGTACCGTGGAATTCTGCCAACGCAGAATCTTTGTCTGCACCTGTCCCTAGTATATGATAATTTTGAAACACGTTTTCACCAAACAACTCTGCCAAACGTTTTTTCCTTAATTCCTGTGCTGGTATATCGCTAGTTTGTGATGTTATAGGAATAAATGTCCAACCTTCTGCATGAAGTAATTTTACCCATGTTTGTGAATCCAGTATTGGTCTTTGTGTTCCCATCCATGCACTTCTGTTGAATTCTCTTATTAATTTTCTTATTTCTATTTTAGTTAATCCAAATCTTTCTGCCATTTCGTATGTATTTTGTTTGTCCGGTAGTAATCTATAAGGGTGATATCTGGCTCCTCTTTCATCAAAAAGTGTGCGTTGCAACATCCATTTTGTAAAATGATGTTCCCATTCCAGCAGTACACCATCTACGTCTGTAAGTATTATTCTATTTGATTGTAGCATCTTCCATCCCTGCTACTCGGAGTTTTACGATGTTAGTGATCTGCCATTGCTTTTGATCTAATCCTTTAGTGATCCCTAACCATCTATTTCTTAGTAGGGCAAATTCGTTAACAATTTTATCAAAGTCTACTACATCTGCTTCACCGTCAACATATTTTTCCACGTCTCTTGATGTAAGGGCTCTTTGATAATTTTCTAAATATTTTCGGAAGTGATCGGATCTTAATTTTCTTTTTTCAATATTGAGATATTCTAATATAGCTTCGATCTCTTGTAACTGTTGGAATCGGTATTCTACAATGCCCGGTAGTGAAGCTGATGATCTTTCTAGATTACCCCAGATACCGCATTCTTTACGGGCAGTTTGATATTCTATATTGTAGTGAGCAATACAGTCTGGAATTTTAGAAATGTCTTTGCTTATTGTGCTGTACCAACTCATTCGTTCTCATAATAGTTGCTGGTATCTGCTTCTTCGTCGTCTTCGGTATCTTCCAGAACTATATCAATGGCCTCGGTAAGTTTCTCATCGTATTCTTGAGCCGCTTTGAGAGTTCTAATAGATACTCCTTGGTCTACCAGTGTTTTTACAAAGTCAACTGCACAGTCAAGTTTTTGTCTGTCAGTTATGTAGTGTGATACTGTTGTCCAAATTTCTTCTATTTGCTCTTGCTCCATGCTATTCTGCATCCTTTGGTTCCTCGGGTTTGGTTTCAATATTAGCAAAGTCATTCATGACTTTTGTTAATTTATCTCCATTCCAATTTTTCCGGAACTCTATGATTTCTTTTTTATCTGGTCCTACGTATTTTAGTCTATTACCTTGTTGAACTAGTATGCCCTTCTTTTCAAATAGATCTACTAACCCACTGTATGGATTCATACCAGTTTCGTAAGGTATTTTGACCTGTACACTTTCAAAAGGTTTGGCATAACGAGTTTTCATAACTTTACAAGCGGCTCTAATACCTCTCACATCAGTTACTTTATTACCAGCTTCGTCTTCTTTAAGTTTAAGTTTTTTCATTGCAATTACAATTGACGACGCATAGATAAAACCTTGTCCACCCGAGATTTTGTCATCCGGATCGAACATGTCTTGTGATGCATATGTGTGATTGGTTGCTATAAGTCCTACATTGAATGACCCAAACATGTTCACAGTATTTCTTACGAGAGATGTTAGTGCTTTAGGTTTACGACCCATATCACCTTTCATGTCTCCTGCCTCAAACTGATTAACGTCAGTTGGTGTAAGCATCATGCCTAATGAATCAATTACGAATAATACTTTTGGAGCGTTTTCCTTGTCTTCTGCATGTTGGTCTTTGTAACCTTTCATGAACTCTGAAATAGTTTTTGCTACATCGTCAATCATTGACAGGTTTAGTTTTAATAATTTTTTTTCTGACGTATCCACTTCTAATGCCTGTAACCATTTTTCGTCTAATGCATTCTCAGTGTCAATTAATATAACAAATATATTTTGTTCTTGTGCATTCTTAATGATATTTCCTGCCGCTATATATGATTTTCCTGAACCAGATTCTCCTGCTAGTACTGATACTTTTCCTAATGGAATACCTTTGTTAAAGTCTCCAGAGATAAGATAGTTCAGTGCAAAGTTGCCAGTTGATATCCAGTCTGTGGGATCATTGAATCCTAGTCCTAGTCCGTTAATTGATTTTGTAATACTTTTTCTAAATTTACTTGCGTCAAATACTTTTGTTGTCATAATTTTTCCTATAATATTATCCAGAGCACTATCACAACCAATATTGCCCATGCAGGCACTTGTTTGTATAATATCCAGTCAATTGCTTTTTTAATTTTGTTTTTCATACTTTAATAATACTACCGTTTGGCTCCAGTGTCAACACCGAAGCCAATGGTAATAGTGTTTACTTCGCTTGTCTTGATCTAATCAACTTCAGTATATCTTCTGCTCTTTTGGCACTGTCCGTGTTTGGTTGTGCTGGTGCAGTAGGTTTTACTGGTTGCACTGCTTCTACAACTGGACTTTGTTCAGTTGCGGGTTTAGCAGTAGTACTTGCAGGTGCACTTGCTACAGGTGTAGTACTACCTGTCATAGCTGATACGCCGGCCGGTCTAAAGTATTGACCATACTTCTCAAGATCGTAAGCTTCACCATCTACAGATTTTTCAAATAATTCTTTGATTATTTTTACTTCTGCTTCAGTTGGCTCTTTTGGTCTAAAGTCACCTAGGTTGTGTAACCCATGTGTGTCTACTGCGGCTCTTTCTGCTTCGTCTAGAGCTCTTTCTCTTCTTGACCATTTTGATGTTGAGTAGTCAGCATATCCACCTTTAGTTGTCTTGTTGATTCTAAAGTCAACACCTTTTACATAATCAGTTGGCATTTCTTCCATCTCTGGATCCATCAATGCACCTCTAATGATGTTAAAGATCTGAGGCCCAATGATAAATCTTCTAATTGGATTCTCAGGTGTTGATTCTTCTGCTAGTGGATTTGTTGTAACAAAACCTTGGAAAATGTAACTTTTCTTTTTCCAATATTTTCTGCCCATGTCTTCCATGCTCTTGTCTTTGAACCATGGTCTAACTTCAGTTAGAACTGGACAAGTTTTGCCATACATTTCCATACATGGTACTTGTACCTGTACTGGTCTGGAATCTGTTTGACCTTTGATACCCGCGAAAGGTAATTTGATCATATTTCTTTCAGTCCAGAAGAAAGTGTTTGCCGTGTCCTTGTCAGGTAAGAATCTTAGTACTGCTTCTGACCCTTCTGCTATGTTCCAATGGGGATAGATGGCGTTGTCTCCGCCTGTTCGAGAAGTGGAGCGATTCACTTCTTGAGATTTTAACTTCGCTCTTATTTCAGCTAATGTAGCCATGATGTAAGCCTCCTTGTGTGCCTATGTTTGTTTTAAGTTGCCTAAATGTATACTAGACATATAGTACATAATATACAACGATATTTATCAGTTGTCTACTACTATTATTGGTAATGTATGTGTTTTATTATTAAATGTTAGCTAGGTGTTTGATTCTGTCTAGTTCGCTGTCGTGTTCTGCTGGTACTTCTGTTTCTTCTTCTTGGAAAAATTCATTTAAATTTAAGCCTGCTAATTCAATGGCATCTTTTAATGTGTATTCTTTGTCGCCTACTTTAAATTTATCTCCAGACTTCATGCCAGCCGCTTTGGCTTTTTGTACTGCCTGTGCAAATTCATTGCCTTCTGATTTTGGATGTTGTCCCAGCATGGCTGAACCTGGATAAGGTTTACTTAAAATAGGTTGTTTTTCTGGAGTGCCTGTTTTTAATTTGTCGTAATTTTGTTTTAAAAATATTTCAGCCTGTTCGCCGTCGAGTGTTTTCATTGCAGATTCACCGTCTCCATTTAAAACATCGTAAACCATTTTGCCACCATCGCCTTGGTACATTGAAACGTATGGTTTAATTTTTGCTTCTGTTGTTGTTTCTTCTGCCTCTGTCACATAGTCAGTACTGACATAGGCAATAAGTTCGTCCATGCCTTCTAATTCTTCTAGTTCTTTTTCGTCCAGTTCTGTACCGTCAGTAAATTTTGCTCCGTTTAGCTCGAACATCATATCGCTGTAATCTACCATTTTGTACTCTATACTATTTTGATCGATCTCTTTGCCACGGAATATTATTTTATCACCATCCAAATCTCTTTGCATGTCTTTTGCTTGTTCAGAATCTAAAGGATCACGCATTATAGGTTCGCCATCATCTTCATTCTTTTGATTTGCAACATCATCAGCCCATTGTTCAAACTGTGCTGATTCGTCTTTGGCTTGACCTTGTCTATTTACTTTTGGTTTGTATTCACCTGGATCCATTCGCACTGTATCAGCATATGCTGGATCAGACTGTAATTTTTTATAATCGTTGATGTATCTTTTGGCCAATTGAATTGCAATTTTTTTATTTTTAACATATTCAGCAGTTGGTTTAAAGAAAGGTTCTCCTTCGTCTTCCATCTCGTCTGCTACTCTTGAAGCAAAGTTGGCTATCCTGTCTTCTTCGTCGCCTTTAGTCAATAATCTTGCGGCAATATCAGAAAGTATTGCTGACAACATTGTATTCTTATTTGTAAATTGCGTTACTTTTAACATGTTGTCTGCTGTGTCGTCTTTTCTTAATACTATTTTTTTTTCTGGATTAGCTAAAAAACTTTGAACCAAAGCACCGTGATCTACAGGCGCAGGACTTTTTTCATCGCTGTCCTTGTACTCACTCATTATTCTGTGGATGATCGGAAGAGCGTCTTCTACTCTGTTATCTAAATTTTTAAGTGTGAATTTATCTCTGTATGTTTTTGCAGTGTCATCGTCCATTTCAAATGCTTGTGGAGTTTTAAAGTTTTTAGATGCTTCATCATAGTTTGACTGTTTGCTTAATTTTTTTACATAATTTCTTAAATTTTCTAATTTAAGTTTAGTCTGTTCAATAATATCGCCTGCAGAATCATTTAACTGATCTTTATTTGCGGCATATCTAGCAAATGAATTTAGTTTTGCAATATCTTCCGATGTCTGTATAATATGTTGACCGAAATCGTCATGCGGTCTTCCACTGTTAGCCACGTGACGAGTCATTGCTCTTGCACCTGCTAAATGAATAAGTGGATATTTAAATCTTTCACCTTCTTCTGTCTCAATGTATAGTGATTGGATCTGTCTTGATCGTGCGCCTGGCACAGTTTCGTCTACTTTGCCCTTGTGTCTAATTATTAATCTTGTTTTGTCTAAGCTCTCAAATGAACTTTTTGATGTGCCTGTTAGTCCTTCAGCTACTGCTGGTTTCTCAAGACCTGCTAGGTGAGTAATTCTGTTTAGTTCTTCTGACATTTCATCTGTATTTACCGTTGTGTTTGTATCTGCAAGATTCTTATAATCCTGCTTGTTTAGGCTTGATCTAGTGATATCTCGCACATCAAATTTTAATTGGTGTTCTACAGCAAAATCTTTGAGCTCTTTAATAAATGAGTACCAATCTGCACGGCTTGTTTCGTCAATTTTGTTGATTAAATCTCTATTGTAGAACACTTTCATTGACTCACCATCTGCTAGTGATATAGATACTCTACCAAATTCATCCTGATCTTCAGTAAATTCAAAGTCAAAAAATACAGCTTCGTTGGGATTAGCGGTGGCATTGCCTTCGCTGTCTCCGGTAGTAATGTTGCCAAATTTACTTCTAATTTTGTTGAACAGGTCGTTTGATGTTTTTAATGAATTCATACTGTATTTATTTAAACGCCTAGGTTAGCAAATATAGGCATCGGTGCCAGATATTCTGAGGTTCTATTGGTCCACTGTTCAAATATCTTAGGATCAAAATCTGCCAATACTTTGATCATACGAGTACTCAGTAGAGAAGCACTTACTAGATCGTCGTGTTCACCTGGTTTGCCTTTATAACTGACTCCGGATGCCACAAAGTTCTTAAGCTCTGATATCAGTGGTTTTGATTGGATCAGCATTTTGTTATTTTCAACCAGTTCTTTAAATTTTGCACAGGCATCAATTTTATGTTTTGCTGTTGTGTTAAATCCTCTTCTAAATTTTCTACGATGTCCTTTTCTGATTGGTTCTGATAAGAAAGCACCCATTATGTTTTCTTCACCTATGTCCATAACTCTGTTTAATGCCGCTTCTCCTAGTGTGTTATTTTCCATAGAATAGAATATACTCGGTTCTGCTGAATTATCCTGTTCCGTTATAGTATCGTGAATGTATTTTGTAATTGATTGCAGTATTCTTATTTGTTGGTTAGCGGGTGTGGTGTTATGATGCCATTCAGCCACTTGTTTAAATGTTGGTAATTCAAAAACCTGTATAGCAGAGTAATCACCACCTGATCCTAGTGATGGATCCAGAGCCACCATGTAGGTGTGTTTAGGTTTTGGTTTTGAGTACCATCTCACTTGGCCTTGATTCCAAATAGGCTCAACACCTTCCATCTCTACAAGTTTAATACTGCTTATTAAAGTTTCATCATAAATTAAAAACTCACATTCGTGCTCTCTTCTAAATCTTTCAATACCTATTCTTGATTTTTCTTGCTCTGCCCACGATTCATCTCTTTCGGGATGTTCTGACCAGTGTGCTTTCATGGAAAAGAATCCGTTAGTGCCAACAACATTGTCGTTACCAAAGTCATCAAATCTTTTGCAAGCCTCTTTCCAGATCAATGCGAACTGATCTTCATCAGAGTTAGGAGTACTTGTGATCATACATTTACCACCTGTAGATAGTGTTGGAGATAGTGATGTCCAAAACTCTTTTGCCTTCTCGGGTGGTTGCACGAATGCAAACTCATCACAATATACTAGTGTCAAGGACATTCCCCGTCCTGTGTTTTCAGTTGTTGTAGTTGCTGATATTTTTGAGCCGTTGTCAAATTCTATTGAGTTCCTGTTGTACTGTGTTACACCTGCCTTGATCCAGCTGGGTAACATCTCATATGCATAACGCACCCTGCTCATGATATCTGATGCTCCTGCATATTTGTGGGCGGCAATTAGTATTTGCGAATCTGGTTTAAACATAGCATACCAAATTAGGTATCCTGATGCACAGGTTGTTTTACCTGTTTGTCTTGGTAGCATAGCAATACTAAATCTATGATCATTGTAACTTTGTATTAATCTTTTTTGATAATCAAAAGGCTTGAAGGGCATTGATCCTTTAGTAGGATGTTGAATCTTCATAAATTTTTCCATGAAGAACAAAGGACCAGAATTTTTGTCCATGCATTGTTCAAGTTGTAACACTTGTTCTTTAGTGTATTTGTGTTTTTTATGCGCCTTTTTAATTTGGTCGCTGTCTAATGATACATACGCCATAGTAATGTATTTACGCTATAAGTGAGGTGCTAAAGTATTACTTTTTGCTTTTGATTTTGTCAGCAATTCCGTGAGCTTTTTTAATTGTGCTCTTCTCTAAAGGTGGCTTATCACCAGTTGATTTCATTGCTTGAGCCATACCAATTGCATAAGGTGATTGTTTTTTAGCTTCTGTTTGGTAAGTTTTTTTGAAACTTTCATACTGTGCTGTTAAACTTTTTGCTAAATCTTCAGCGGCCAATTCGTTGTCACCTGGATGACCTTTTGCAACTTGACTTTTCTGTCTGTTCAATCCGCCGGAATGAAAATTAACTAACGTGTCTGTGTCTTGAACTTTTTCTTCTGGTTCGTTAGCAAAAGTTTCAGCCGTTTTTTCTTCTTGCGGAACAACCATCATGTCTCTCATTTTAGCCATTTGCATTTTGCCCATAGCATCATCTCCATGATCCATATCGTGTTTAGGTTCCATATCTTGTTCAGGTTCCATACCTAACATTTTAGCATCAACTGGTCGTACACCTGCTAATTTTAAAATTTGCATTAACATATTTCCTTCTTCTGGAGTATCTGCTGACATTTGTATAGCTTCTTTTACTGTTTCTTTTTTCATTTCTTTGTCCTTTACCGCTTTTTTCATTGGCTCTGTTTTGTTGCCGTCTTTGTCCATGTCAAGAAAATCTGGTTTTGCTTTTGTTTCGACAGTTGGTTCTACAGTTTCTTCAACTGCTTTTCCCATGTCATCAAATTTTTCATCAACCATTTTCATTGCAGTTTCTATTTCATAACTTTGTGGAAAAGTTGCTTTTAATTTTTCTGAGGCCATTGCTTTCATTACATCTGCTTTTGGCATTTTAAGATCGCCGTTGTCATCAACATAATTTCCTATGTGTTCTTGAGCACCAATATGAACGTCACTCATACCACCAACTTCATCTACTTTAGGTTGTGTCATTTCAGCACCTTTGATTGCATCTCCAACACTGTGTCCTTGTTTTTCATATTCTCTTAATTTTGCTAGTATGTCAACGAATTCCATTATGCTTTTGCTCCTATTGATTTAAATTTATAATGTGTTATTGGGTCTGGATTTCCTTTCACTGGCGCCTTGCCTGTGTGTATCGGTGATCCTGTTTTTGTGTCTGTTGCTGTTGCCATGATTTCTTGTGTTTTGTTATCTGTTCCTTTAGAAACTTCAAATTTTTCTTCTCGGTCTTTTAATAATTCTTTTAATAATGAAGTATTTGCTTTGTCACCAAACTCTTTTTCTTTTGGCACTTCTGGAGCATCTTTGTATTCTAAATCTTGTAAAACTGATTTGAATTCTGATTCGTCTTTTTTAACATTCATATCTGCTTGATATTCTTCTGTGGGTTCACCTGGTTTTCTCACAACGATTCTGTCTTTAGTGATATCCATTTGGTTAGCAATATACTCTGCTAGTTCAAATGCAGATACCGGATAGTGTGTTGCTAGTTCAAAAATAGTTACGTTTGTGTTTTTAAGATATGGAAAGTCCAGTGGTGTTTCTTGAATAGGGGAACTTTTACCTGCTGATAATTTTACTACTTCAAATTTTTGTAGTGCTGTTTCTAAAGAAGATCCAAAACCCTTGTCAATATCACCAGCTATCTTGATACGATAGTCGTATTGCTTTGTAGATTCTGTTAGATACTTTGTAAAATCACCCATTGTGCTATTATTTAGTCTTTTCTCATTAGTTTACGCATCAATTCATTACGGTCTGTGATAATAGTACCCTCGCTGTCAATTGCTTCGTTATTGTCATCTGACCCATCTTTGTCTAGTTTTAGTTTCTTAAGTTGTAGTTCCACCATCTTTAGTTTTTTATCTATTTTAGAGCCTTTTGCGTCTATGGCATTCCTTAACATGGAACTAGCAACCTCAAAAATTCTACCTGAATAACGTGAGTCCACGTTCATTCCTAGGTCCATTAAATTCTTGTAACTCTCTTCCGCTTCCATGGCCAGTTTGTCTAACTCTAGGTCTGACAGCTCTCCCAATCCTTTTACCTGTGGTAATGATGCCGCTATCTTGTCAAATTCAGCATAGCTCTTCTGTAAGTTCTTTTGAGTCTGTGGGTCTAAGTTTTTAGGTGCTGGACCTCCGTTGGCAGTCTCTTTTAGTTTCTTATCTTTCTCACTTTTATCTACCTTTTTGAATGCTTCTTTAACGTTTGGTAAATTGAGGATGTCTTCTAGTTTCTTGGTCATGTTTTATTTACTTACGTGTGCCTTTATGGAACAGTTGCTCTTCTGAAACCACTCTAAACTTAATTCTTCTTTGTCGAGCGTAGGCATTCGCGGCCTCCCATTTGGCATGATTTATTATTACTTGTTTCTGTTTACCCTGACTTCGTCCAGCCGCCTCCATGGTGGTTTGGCTCATGGGTTTGACCTCTACTATCTCGGCGTGTTTCGCTCCATCTTTGTCCATGTACACAATAAAAAAATCTGGCACGTACATAGTGTATTTGCCTGTCAATGGATGCCTATAAGGAATTCTTATAGATTCTGATGCCCATTGGTGCACATTAGGATGTTCGTCGCACAATCGCATAAAAGAATGTTCCCAACTACTTCTGTACATTGCTGTTTTTGTTCCAACATATTTGGCAGGATTCTTCGGAGAGAATTTGCCACGGGCGAATCTTGGTAATGTCATTAGTCTACTATGTTTCTTGATACAACGTCTTTGACAGCTCTAGCGTTCTTTACTCCTAGTCTGCTAGATTTGTACCTGTTAGCATTAAGGATGGTTGCTATCAATTCTGATAGTTGTGATGGATTGGCGTAGGTTAATTGATCTAAAATTTTTCCAATTGGAACTGAATCAATTTTAGCCTGTTGTAATATTATATAAGCTGTGTCTTCTGCTGGTTGTCTTGAAAATCCTCTCTTAACAAAAAATCCGACAGTCACATCATAATCGTTTTGGGCAAATTCAAATCCTTCTTCATAATTTTCGTTTACAAGACGGTCAGCAGTCTTCTGCAAATTGTCTTTAATTTTTTGGGGTAAATTTGAATAAAATTCAGCCATTATATATTTGCTTTCTCAACCACTACACTTACATCTTGTGTGGTTCTGTTTATTTTTATATATCCATCTGCTACCAAAGTCTTAATTTCCGCAGTCACCTTGTCTCTGTAAACACTTTTTTCATTGTCGGTCAATGCCGCATAAGCTACATCACTTTCAGCAATGGTTTGTCCGTTTCTAGATCCAACAATTTGATAGTACAGAGCAGATGCTACCCGGTCTTTGGCCACAGTGTTTGCGGTCACAAGATTAAGGGATTCAGTGGGCGAAAGTATTTCAGTGTATTGGGCTACAGTATTATTAATTGCTACAGAATTCTGATTGCTTTTACTGTCTTTGTATCCTTTGGCTGTTGCCAATACTGCACCGGCCGCTACTGCTGTCACCGCCGCATTTCCTATAGCAAAGTTTCCTACAGGATTTGTAATGGTGCCTGCCTGTTTGCCAATGTCCAGTACTCCTTCTTTGACAATTCCTTTTAGTTCTTCTTTGACTGCATCTTTGGCTTTAATTTTTTTAGCATTGTTGTATGTGTTGATACCTCTTAATATAGTTGCAACACTAAATTCACCTCTTTGGATATCACCTATCACACTGCCGATACCATCAACGATACCGCCTGGGCCAAATATAGAAGTTGTTCCACCTCCCAACACTGACAGAGGAGATGGTTCTAGGTCATAGTGTATGGTGGCAAATCCAGGAATGTCGTTTTTGACTCTACCTGCTCCATATAGAACAGTTTCATAGAACACTTGCATATTGTTTTGCATGATGCCTTGACCGTCTGCTTGGTCTAGGTTGTCATGTGACCATGACCCTATCACAGGATTAACCAAAGTAAATGATGTAAATCTCTGTTTGTGCAGAGTAAAAATTTGTATATTTTTTAAGAAAGGTTCCTTTTCTTGTTGAGCATTGTCCATACCATACTGTGTAACATTTGGTTTTTCGTCATACATGTTACCCTGTGTGTTGAATCCTGCCACACTAGGATTCACAGTCAATGAGTCAGAAATGTTGTATTCGTAGTAGGCTTTCCAGAAAGCGTTCACAGTGTCAGCATGATCATCATGAAAAGTAATGTTAATTGGTTCGTAACTGATTCTAGTAGCCACGTATGTTTTTTTGTTGTACTGCTGTTTTTCTTCCACGTTCATGTTGTACTTGGGGAGGTCAGCAGTTTTAACCAACATGTTTAATTCTAATCGTTCATTGTTTGTAAATCTTCTTATTGGAATAGAATTATCTATGTCAAAAACCACATGAAATAAGAATTTTTGTTTGGGTAATAGTTTGTAGTTGTCATCTAGGTACAGCCGACTCGCATGACGATAATCCTTCATGCCTGGAAGGCCATTTGAAAATGCATTTAAAAAATTATTAATCGATGGCATACTACATATTTATGGCCATAAAAAAAGCGCCGTTAAAGGCGCTTTTTGAATATTATAAATGCGAATCCTTAGATACCGCCGCCTGTTGCTAGAGTTCCAATAGTTCTTGTAACTGCTGTGCCAATTCCTGTACCTTGTGGAGTTTGGATTGCGTTGTCGTATCTTAAATTCATTGTGATTGTAACTGGGTCTGATGTAGCATAAGCTAGAGTGTTGTAGTTCACTGACTCAATAAATGCTCCATATAATTCAAATGTTTCTAATACATTTGGAGTTGAAGCACCATTACCACCGTCAAGCATTTCAATTCTCGTTGTAAATTTGTAGTCAATACCAGATACAGCAGATGCTTGTTCAAAGAAATCAAATTGTTTCTGAACTTGTTCACCAACCAGTTTGGTAACTGCGTTGTTGACGTCATCTCTTACTGTAATTGTTATTGGATCCCAAGTGTGTTTGCCAGCCATATAAACTTTTGAGTTGTACACATCAAGTGTTACGTTGTCAAACGTTAAATTTGGTCTTGAACAATCAACAACTTGTTTGGTCAATTCTGATCTTGGAGTTGATACTCCAAAGTTTTCCAATACCACTCTAAAACGATATTGTAATTTTGGCATCAACAAGCCTTGTGATGCTGAACTTTGATCATTTGATAAAGGGACTGTAAATTTCGATAATGTTGATATAGCCATATGTTTCTCCTATTATTTATTCCAAAAATTAGTTCCCTAAATTTGCAATTTCTCCTGTGTTTTTAATTCTCAATGGAATGTATATAAATTCAACCGATTTAACTGGTTCGATTGCTATATCCACATACAACTCGTTTCTGTCAATTCTAGTTGCTGTGTTATTGGTATCATCACATACAACTAAGAAGTCAAACAATGCTCTTTGACCTACAAGTTCTAGCAAGAATGATTCAACTGCTTGTTTGATTTCATTTCTAGTTAGTTGATCGTTTGGTTCAAAGATGAAAGGTTTTGCAATAGCGTCCAGTTGTGTTCTTAGGAAAACAACTAATCTTGAAACGTTAATTCTGTCCAAAGCTGAAGCTGATGCTACTTTAGTCAAGTTACCAAAGTTTACAATGCCTGCTCCTGAGAAGAATGTTATCGGGTTTACTTTGGCAGTATGAAGAGCATCTCTTGCTGATTCTGTCAGTGATATTGTTTCAAATTCACCTGTACTTGCTTCAATAAATCCAACTGCTGTTGCGTTGTCAACAATACCTCTTCTAGTTCCTGCTGGTGCAAACCATGGGAAACCAATGTTGTCATTGTTGGCTAAAGTTCTAAGTATCATGTGACTTGGTGGAACAATAACTGATGCTCCAGTGTTGTCTGTTGATAGTCCTGATGGATAAAATACTCCAAGGTAGTCACTTGCTGATACTAGTCCGTCTTCGCCATCACTTGACGCAGATGCTGAGTTGTTAGCCCAGTTGCTCACTGCTGTAGATGTACCTGCCAGTCTAAATGGTGTGTCGCCTACCACAAACGCTGTGCTGTTTCTGTCTGTGTTTAATGTAATCATGTTAGATATCGCTTCAGGATAACCTGGACAAGCAATAACGTTGAAGCCTCTTTGGTCTTCTCTGACAGCTTGGTTGGTATCTATTTCTGATTTAATTTGATTTACAATAACCTGTCTTTGTGCTTTTCTACCAAATGTACCAGAACCGTCGGCATTGTTAGTAGATTTAGTTACCCATCTGTCTGGATAGTAATCTGCAACAGATTCATTTGAGAATCTTACGTTACCTAATCCAGTTGAACCTGAACCTGGGTAAGAGGCAGTAGTTACGTAATTGTTTCTGTATTCTTTAACATTGTATCCGGATCTTCTTGTGTTGAACAACAATATACCTTTTGGAAAAGTAGCTGGATCTGGAGCATCTGGATCTAAGTGAGCATCACTTAAAAGATCTTTTATTGATGATCCTTCGCCTGCACCTGTGTTGCCATTTGCATCCTTGTCAACTCTAGTATGAAATCTAGCATCAGCAAAAATAACGCCGTCTTCTGTGGTCTGATCTGACTTGTCAATTAATTCAAAAGCGGCACCTGTTGTTGTTACAGTTGTTCCGTTTGATGTATTAGTTGAACTTATAGTAGCAGATGTGTTGTATCTGTAAAGTTGTGGATAGTTTTCTAAATCTGATGTGTCAATCCATAAGTCACCGTTTGCTAATACAGTTCCATCTGATTGTGTAGTTGGTTCAGTGGCACTAAATTGTGGGCCATTTGGATCTGTACTTGCATTTACTGTCAAGTAACCTTTGAAAGTTGTTCCGTCGTGTTCCATAATGTCAGCATCTAAATTAGTGTTGTACCATAATTTGCCGTTACTTGGTTCAGTGCTTGGAGCAGTTAATGATGCTGTGTATGATAAACGTTTCCAGTTTGTTGCAACAATAGTTGCTGGAAGAGCTGTTGAATCTTCTGTTGCACCTGCTGGAACATCATACAAGTTATCAATCAGTGTTGAACTGTTTGCTGTAAAAGTTCCATATGAATGAGCAGTTGCGGCTGAAAAACCAGCAGTTGCTAATGGAGTGTTTGTAACATCATACATTCTAATCTCGCCACCTAATTTGTGTTTTATTTCAATGGCACCAGTGTACTGACCGGTTGTAATAATTGAAGCTTCAACATTTGTAAAGCCTGCACTTGATACTGCTGATACAAAGTCTTCTGCATCTGCTACTGTTGATCCGTCTAAGTTTGAAACTGTTACAGTTTTTGATGATAAAGTCGATACCCCTTTTAGAGATTCTGCCATTATGAAAGAACCTTGTAGTCCTGTTGGATACACAGTTTTAGATTGAACAATGGTTTCTCCACCTTCATATCTAAATAGTTGGAAGTCTCCAACTCTTAGTGTAACATCTGTGTCATTGACTCTATTCTGTTCTGTTACATTGTATTGAGCATAAAGAGTACCTGCTGATATGCCTGTACCTCCTGTGCTTGGATCTGTGTTGAATATTGCAGTGTGATTATTTGTATAAAGAGCAGTGCTTACATTTGAAAAACTTGCTGAACTTGAACTGTACAATTTAACAACAAGATTTGCTCCAGCATTTGGAGAAGTTGTTTTAAACCATAATGATCCATTTGGTCTGTCATCTTCAGCTGTTTTCCAAGTAGGTCTGCTAGAGTGTGCCGCTTGTTCAAAAGATACACCCGAGTAAGTTCCTGCCGTTATGCCAGTAGTTGTTAATATTGTTCCTGTATTGTTTGCAATTACTATTGTATTGTTTCCACCTATTGAGTCTGTGTACGCAATGCCGTTAATATAAATTTCAAGTTTGCCTGATACTGCGTCTACTGCCGCTGTTACTCCTGGAATACTTGCGTTGTCAATTGAAGTTGCCAAGGCCGCAAAAGTTGTACCTGATAGTGTTACTTCCACGCCGTTGATCTCTATTGAATGTCCGTTAGTTAATGTACCTGATGTTGCAGTACCTTCAATTGTTGGATGACTGATGTGCCAAGCTGTTGAGCCTGTTTGTACCCAAGAATTTGTATCATTTTTAAAGTAAATTTTATTTGTTACATTTGTAGTGTTGATTGCATAATCACCCTTAGAACCAAAATTAGTTTTTGGTGCACCTGTAGAAACATTTCCTACTAGATCGTTAACTGAAGTGATCAGTTTAGGTGTAATTGCTGTAAATGATTGATTGGTTTTAGACCACTCAAAAAGTCCATAAATTGAACTAGCTAAATCAAACCAATATGTACCGTCGACTGGATTTTCTGTTGGTGCTGATGTTGAACCTAATAAATCTGTTAAGTTTACATTTGCTCTCAAAATAAATGCTTTGTTGGCTATGCCAAGGAATGAGTAAGCGGCTTGTAAACCGTATTCGTTTAATTCGTAACCATTCAAAGATCCACCTGACGCATCAGTATAAAATGTTGGATCACCGAAAGTTTCTGTTAATTCTCTTTGTGATGAGATCAAAAATGCTGTATTAGCATTAGCAGTTGTCGTACCTGACGCAGTACTGTCTCCAGCACCATTTAATTTGTCTTGACCTGATGCAATTATTATTAATGGCGTTGTACCTGCATCTGATGGTACATAGAAACTCTCGTCTATTACTGAAACGTTTACGCCTGGACTTGTTAATGTTGCCATGTGTTTATCACTCCTTGAAAATTATTATTATAACAATGTTAATGCTATTTATAGTGAATACGGTTAAACTGTATCAAACTGTGTCAATTTTTGGTACCTATATAGGGCATGTAAATACAATAATGAAAAGACCTTTATGCAAAACCTGTAGGATTAAACCTAGGTCATACGCCTATAAAAAAGCTAAAAAGATTTATTGGCGTAGCGAGTGTGATTCCTGCATTCGTAAGAAAAACAAGCAAAAAACAGGATCTGCTCCAAAATGGCTTCAAGCAGGATACCGTAAAAAAAATAAGTGTGAATTATGTGGTTTTAGATCCAGTAAGCCCATACAAATGGATGTGTATCATGTTGATGGAAACAGAAACAATACTTCCGTATATAATTTAAAAACTATTTGTGCTAATTGCCAAAGATTGAAATCTACGCTGAATCTCGGTTGGTCTCTTGGAGATCTGGAAGTAGATAATTAGTCATATCATATATTTGCTTGTATAAAGATTCAATAGTGTTTGTATTTTCTAGAACATAATCGTAGTCAGCTCCAATCCAATCCCATTCTGATTTGTGTGCGCCTGCCTCAATCATTTCTTGTTTGTTTGGCATTTTTGTACGTTTCACTAGCACAATTTTTCCGCCTTGAGCTCTAATTTTTTTAATTTCGTTTATAAATCTTGTGTCTGAGATTACCGTGTGTTGCCCTTGATATCTTGCCATGCACGAATCTACCCAAATAGAATCCAACATGTTTGCCCGGCATACTTCTGTGCCAAAATACTGTAGTACCCAACGTGGAGTTACCTCTTTGCCAAATTTTTTACTCCAAAAAATATCGGGCTGTTCTCTCCATGCTCTCGATTCTTTAGTGTTGCCTTCTACTAATTCTCTGTTCCAACCAAATATATTAGACACAGCGTCTTTCAATGATTTTGCGAATGAGTCTCTTTTAAATCCGTGGTGAGAAACTAATCGTTCTGCCACAGTATCCTTACCAGATCCTATCAACCCAACTAAACCTATTAACATTTAAACAGTTTAGCAGGATTTTATTCTTTTTTCAAGTTCTATTTTTGTTTCTCTGATTGTTTTTAGTATTAGTTCTTTGATGCTTTTGGAATTAGCAATGGTTGCCATGTTTTCTAAACCGATTACCATTTCTTCTAACTCTTCGTAGGTGAGATTTTGTATTTTTTTATATTCTTGAGCCATGATGCTTGCCTTTGCAGTTATATTACTTTATTTTATTTAATATGAAAAGAAAATGAATTAACCTATAACAAAACTATAAGGAGTACCGCCTTCGACATAGTTATTAATTTCTAGGTCTAGTTTTTCCATCTCGGCTATGCCTTGTTGTTTAAGCTCAGCACCGTTTAATGTAGTACCGCCTTGTGGTCCTGCTATGGTATTAAATTTGCCTCGGGCTTCACCTAACATTGTTTTACAAACTGCTAGAGTGTAATCTCTAATCCACGGTTTAGAATAGATATCTCTTAATAGTGTAATGTCTGGTCTAAAATTGTCTGTATGCATTAGTACTGTTTCGTTGTCTGCTCTTGGTCTTTGAGTTATAGTCAATGTTTTAGTTGCAACATCAAAGTGGTGTTGAATAAATGACCCAAACATTTTTCCTACTAATTCTTGATATGATGCAAAAGCGTAGTAGGTTGCTAATCCACCAGTTGCTCCTGCTCTTAAAAGATATGTATTTGTATAGGCTAAATTGAATGGCTCAAATAGTGTGCCACCTTCTCCACCTTCGGTTCTTGAACCTACTGTTCTTCTCATGAGCTGTCTTACGTTGATAATTTCGTCAGGTAGAATATATTTGTTTTGGTTTTTGGCCAGCGTGAGATGAGCGTATGATTCTTCAACAGCATTAGATGATCGTTGACGGAATCTGTTTACGGCTCTTTCTAGTGCAGTTTCGTAGTGTTTTGGGTCTAATTCAACCTCAATCATTCCGTCACCTAGACTAAGTTTAACGTACTCAAATACCTCTTGTTGCATAGTTTGTAGTTCTGACATACACATATTTACCGTTAGACTCATTACAATAAATATACATGATATGCCACGACTATCAATCTTTAAGCCAGAAAAGGGCAACGACTACAAATTTTTTGATCGCAACATCAAAGAGATGTTTACTGTAGGCGGAACAGACTTACATCTACACAAATATCTAGGGCCATACAAACAGGGTGACACAGGCAAAGACGGAGCGGCATCTCCAACACAGCCAAACTATGCTACCAGTGAAACCAATGAAAGAACCATACAAGATCTGTTGTTTTTAGAAAACAGAGATAGACAATATTCACCAGATATCTACACAATAAGAGGCATTTACAATGTGCAGGACATAGATTTTAATCTATCACAGTTTGGTATGTTCTTACAGAATGATACAGTGTTTTTAACTGTACACATGAATGAAATAGTAGAAAGACTTGGCAGAAAACCTATGTCTGGAGACGTGGTAGAATTTCCACACATGAAAGAAGACTATTCGTTAGATGCTTCTGTTCCTATTGCTCTAAAAAGATATTATGTGGTTGAAGATGTCAACAGAGCCGCAGAAGGATTTTCACAAACTTGGTGGCCACACCTTTTAAGATTAAAATTAAAAACTCTAGTTGACTCTCAAGAATTCCGTGATGTTATTGGCGACGCAACAACAGAAGGAAGTCTAGCCAGTTACATGTCAACTTTTAACAAAGAAAAATCCATTAACGATGCTATCGTCAACCAAGCAGAAGCAGACTCGCCGAAATCAGGATTTAATTACAAACAATACTATGTGGCTCCGATTGATGAGCGAGGCAATATTAGATTAGACGGTGCAAACAATGAAACATCTCGTGCCAGCTCCAGCCAAACAGTTAATGCAGTGTTAGACACACCAGCAAGTTCACACTATGGATTTTACGTGGACGGTGACGGCGTGCCACCAAATGGTTATCCAGCAGGCTTTGGAACTTCGTTTCCAACGTCTAATTTTGACAAAGGTGACTACTGGTTAAGGACAGATTTCTTGCCAAACAGACTATTTCGTTATGATGGGCTTAGATGGGTCAAAGTGGAAGACTCGGTCAGGATTACTTCGACCAACAATGATAGTAGGGCTAATTACAAAACAAAATTCATCAATGAATCAAACACAACTACTATTAACGGTTTGACAGTTGAGCAGAGACAATCTTTGACAGATGCTCTAAAACCAAAGGCTGATAATTAAGATGTTGCATTTTTATGATGGTCAAATAAGGAAATTTTTAACTCAATTCGTAAGAGTTTTGAGTAATTTTTCTGTAGAAACAGGTAAAGGATCTGATGGTTCAATTAAATTGAGAGCAGTTCCTGTAGTTTATGGAGACATGACTAGACAGGTAGCAAATATTATAAGAAATAATTCTGAAAATGCTTTACAATATGCTCCACGAATTGCCGCATACGTAAATGCACTGGATTATGACAGAGAGAGAATGCAAAATCCGTATCATGTCGAAAAACAACATTTAAAAGAAAGAGAATTTGATGCCACCACCGGCGAATATACTGAAGGACTGGGTGCTGGATATACAGTGGAAAAAGTAATGCCATCTCCTTTCCGTTTAAATGTATCTGCAGATATTTTTACTACCAACACTGATCAAAAATTACAGATAATGGAACAGATCCTTTATCTCTTTAATCCGGATTTTGAAATACAAAAATCAGACAACTATATTGATTGGACCTCTTTAAGTTATATAGAATTGACAGATATAACATTTTCGTCTAGGACAGTTCCGGTAGGAGCAGACACAGAAATTGATGTTGCATCTTTAAGATTTTCTATGCCAATATGGTTATCACCACCAGTGAAAATATCTAAATTGGGTGTGATACAAAAAATTATTATGAGTATGTATGATGATGATGGCGGAATTACAAAAGGTCTGATTGATGGTTCTTTAATAAGCAGAAGTTTTATCTCTCCAAACAATTTTGGATTGTTATTGACTGGAAATCAAATTAGACTATTAGGTACAACTGGCGTAAATGTATCTTCGGGTGGCGATGGATTCCAAACAGGTGCAAACGAGCCTAATAATTATGATCCATTTGAAACTTTTGGACCACCAGTGAACTGGAATATTCTTTTGAATCAGTATGGCAAAATTACAAACGGTACTTCACAAATTAAATTACAACAAGAAAATGGTAACGAAGTTGTAGGCACAATATCCACAACTCCCTTGGATGAAACTATATTACTGTTCAACATAGATGCAGACACTATACCAGCTAACACGCTAACTGCTGTGGTAAAAATTATCAATCCGTTAACATTTGATCCATCTGCTAACGGCACACCGGCAAATGGTACAAGATATCTGGTTACAGATTCTATAGGAGATTCAACTAACACCATTGATGCTGTTGCTTGGGGCAATCTTAGAGCAGGTATAAATGATATTGTTCAATATAACTCTACTACAGGCAAATGGGGTGTTGTGTTTGACGCATCAAACCCAGATTCTACACAACATTATGTAACTAATTCTAATACAGGTATTCAATACCGTTGGAATGGAGAAACTTGGCAGAAGTCATATGAAGGTATCTACACACAAGGCAAATGGACTTTAATTTTACCAGGTGGTTCTTCACAGTACGATGCAGGTCCTGACACAGGGCAATCAGGTTCTGGTTCTAACGTCACATACCCATAATAACTAATAATATGGATCAAAACATCATATGCTCCGGAGCACTTTTCTATGCTACCGGCACTAAAAGATTTTTATTCCTTCAGAGAAACAGTCTCAAAACTCGCGATACATGGGGACTAGTAGGAGGGCGTGCTCGTAACTCAGAGTCAGCGTTTGAAGGATTGAAGAGAGAAATACAAGAAGAAGTGGGGCAGACTCCTGCATTTAAAAAAGTTATTCCTTTAGAATTATTCACGTCCAATGATCAAAAATTCTTTTTTCATACCTATGTGGTAGCAATTGAATCAGAATTTTTACCTAAACTAAATGATGAACATTCGGGATACTGTTGGACTGCATTTGAATGTTGGCCTAAAAATTTACACGTGGGTCTCAAGAACACATTAAACAACAAGGCCATCAAAGGCAAGTTACAGACTATTTTAGATTTGATAACTTAATTAACCAGCACTTATTTTTACAGTACCGTTGTCATTCCAAAGTTGGCCTGCATTACTAGGATCACTTGTTGGTAAGTCCGTTGCCATTACTTTTCCGGAATTGTTTACCATCAGTGTGCCGTTGTCGTCTGGTAGATCGATGTTTCTTTTTGTAGTTGACTTGCCTGACAAGAAAGTCTTTTTGCCATCTTCTGTCTGTAGGCACAATGGCACATCACGGTGACAATAAATGGCGTTGTTTGCAACGGTCAATAATGGTTTGTGCTGTCCGTCTTTTCGACCAATAATTTCTATCCTGCTTTGGTCTTTACCCTTTTTATTGTCTTTGATGCTTCCTTTGATTGAACCTATTCTGATACTTTCTCCGGCATCGTTCTCGCCAGTGAACTCTAGCCAAGTGTCTGCATTGATTTGTATGTTTTTTCCTACTTTAAACATATAAAAATATCTACTAGTTGTTGGTTCTAACTACGCAAAGTACCATTCCGATACTATCATCATTTTTGTCTTCAAGGGCTCTACCAATTACGTGGAAAGGATTTATTGTATCTGAATCCGTTACACCTCTTGCTGTGCCTTTAGTAGATGAAGCAACAAGTCTTTGACCTTTGCTTACTTGTCCAGTTACTCTTACTGGAGTTCTTCCTGTCATTGCTACAAAAGGATGTGAATCGTTGTTACCTGCACCGGCGTTCATCGCATATGCTGGTTTTTGTGATACAACACCAAAAACAGTGTCAGATAATTCTGCGTCAACTTCTGTTATTTCTTGTGAACCACCTAGCATTACTACTGCGCCTTCTGCCATTGGAGCATCTGCGGCAAATCTCTCCGCGACATCCGCATATAATGCCGATGTTGAAACTGCGTGTACTACATTACATCTCACGTCAACTAAATCTCCTGTTAACGCTAATGAAGTGTCGTTGTCTGCTCTTTTGAAAGCAGTAAAGGCTCCGCCTGCATTTCCAAATGTTGTCGTACCGTCATCTGCAAATCCTTCATCCCATACCCAGAAAAGAGCTTTTTCAGTGGCGGCTGATGTTGCACCTCTGTTTACTTTTATACCACTGTAAGATGGCATTCCTGAGTTTGCTGAAACGTTTCTGTTTACTTCGATTATGTTGTCTTCAACTGAAAGTGTTGATGTGTTTATTACTGTTTCAGTTCCGTCAATTGTAAGGTTACCTGCAACTCTCAAGTTGTTTGTAATAACTGTTTCACCTGTTGCTGTCAATGTTAAAAGTCCTGAAGAAGCGATGACCAAGTTTGTTCCATCACCTTCGATCTTCTCACCTGCATCACCAAAAACTATTCCTTTTGCTGATGGAAGTATTACATCTGTCAATGGTGAAAGATTAATGGCACCTGATGCCGCTGTAACAGTTAAGTGTGTTCCATCTGATGCTATCTTCTCGTTGGCATCAACGAACTCTAATGGTATGTTGATAGGTATGACTACTGCCGCACCTGCATTCAACTGAATGTCATCACTTGAATCAATTTTTAATAGTGCACCAGTACCCTCGATCTTCTCACCTGCATCACCAAAAACTATTCCTTTGTCATTGGCCATATGTACATCTGAAGCTGTTGCTAAATTGATTTTACCACCTGATGTGATTGTGAAATCAGTGTTGTTGGTTTCAATGTGTTCTCCACCATCACCAAAAACTAAACCTACTGCATTTGGAATGTGTACATCTGT
>Ga0180120_10000044_pt1 | contig 52450 bp, 35 predicted proteins | sample CPBDNA_3_FD_129677 | JGI IMG/M metagenome (GOLD analysis project Ga0180120, IMG submission 129677) | Freshwater to marine salinity gradient microbial communities from Chesapeake Bay, USA - CPBay_Spr_31_0.2_DNA (version 2) (version 2) | ecosystem: Environmental > Aquatic > Marine > Coastal ... | reverse complement strand
CAATTTAGGAAGTCGCATACAACCATAAGCAGGGTATTCATTGTATAAATACCCTATCAAAGTTCCAAACAAAGGAATCCCCCTGGCAAAACTAAATGTTCCGTCAATGGGATCAATAATCCAGATGCTTTCCGCACTTTTTTCTTTATTTGCCAACTCCTCACCAACTATTCCGTGACTTGGGTAAGATAATTCAATCTGTTCTCTGATAAAATGTTCTGTATTTAAATCAACATCTGTAACGATTGTCCCATCGCATTTTTTTCTTTTATTTACAATATTTGTATCAAAGCATTTATTGATAGATAAAGATGTTTCGGTTGTAATTTTTTCTACAAATTCAGTAAAAACTGGAAAACTTATTTTATTCATTTAGATTTTTTAAAATATGCAAATTTTAGCCCTGGACTTTGAAGGTTCACTCTCCAATGGAATACGAGAAATAGGTTTAATCACATCAGTAAACTCCACCATAGTAAGTTTAGCGGAACAAACAATTCGAAATGAAGCTGAATGTATCGAGTTCTTTAAAACAATATTTAAGAAAATACCTGATTTTATAATATCACACAATGTGCCAACAGAGAGAAATCTTCTTAAAAAGTATCTACCTTACAGTAATATTACCAGTAGAAACCATGGTGTGGAATGGGGACCGTGGCTCGATACTAAAGAAATGTATAAAATACTTTATCCCCAATTGGAAGAATACGGATTAGAGCACTTAACTAATATTTTTATTAAAGAAGAGAGCTCTGTTCTAGCTAAAAGACATTGCCGAGAAGATAAAAGAACCCCGCACAACGCCTTGTATGATACAATATGTGCCTTCTTGCTTTATAAAAGATTAGCAAGTATCGTAAATATAAAACAGTTTATTCGGTAGAATCAGTTTTGGTATGGAGGTCAGTGTTTAGATTACCTGTATCTGTTTCTGGCTCGTTTTCTAGCAAGTTTTCGGATTCCGTCCCCTCCTCTTCGAGTTCATCACCTTCGTCGAGTTCTATAACTTCAGAAATAGCTGTTAATTTGTCTTTACCGGATAAATTAACGAGCTTTACCCCCTTCGAACCTCGGCTTGTTTCCCGGACATTATTAACAGGGCAACGAACAGCCTGTCCGTTACTTGTGATCATTAAGATTTCACTCTCGGGATCTACGCTCAGTGCACCGATTATTCTGTCAGTATTCATTGCAGTAACACCCTGACCGCCCCTTTTCCTTGGGGTAGCATCTTCAACCGAATCACTATCAAGTTTTCCACCGTTTGGAAGAAACGCACTGAACCGAGTACGGATACCTAGACCATTTTGTCCTGCAATCAGTAATAATTTTTGATCATCAACCACCAGGCAAGAATCTACTTGATCTTTGGGTTTGAGTCTAATCCCACGAACGCCTCTAGTTACTCTGCCTTGGTCTCGTAATTGATCGCAGCAAAACCGCAGTCCTTTTCCGTTTTTGGTTAAAATTAAAATATGATCATCGGGATTCGTTTTGATCGCCTTTAATACAGTATCACCTTCATCAACATTAATGCCAATAATTCCACCCTTGCGATGGTTTTTGTACGCATTTATCTTTGTTTTTTTGATTACTCCTTTTTGAGTACATAAAACTAATGATTGATCAGATTCAAAGGAATCAATCGCAATAAGGGCAGCAACCTTTTCGCTCTTTTGCATTTCGAGAAGATTGATTATATTTCTACCCTTTGCAATTCTACTTCCCTCTGGTATTTCATAAGCTTTTCCAACGTAGACACGACCATTTTTCATAAAAAACATGAGTGTATCGTGCGCATTGCAAGTTTGTAAAATTTCGACAGGATCTTCCTCCTTTTGACCACTCCCAATTACTCCTTTTCCACCACGATTTTGTGAACGAAATTCTTCGACGCCAGTTCTTTTTATGAATCCGCTTTTTGTAATCGTAACAACACAACCATCATTAGGAATTAAATCTTCCATTCTAACATCACCTTCATACTCCGTTATTGTGCATTTTCTTTCGTCTGCGTATACATCTCTCAAGGCACTTAATTCATCTTTTATTACGGATAAGAGTATATGTTCATTTTCAATAATTTCTTTGAGGCCTGAAATAATCGTCATTAATTCTTGATATTCAGCGTCAATTTTCTCTCTTTCCATACCAGTCAATTGGTATAATCGTAAATCAAGAATTGCATTCACTTGCCTGTCAGAAAGAGTATATTTTGCGACTAAATTCAATTTCGCTTCAATTCGGTTTGCTGAAGCTCGAATTATACGAACAAAATCATCCAAATTATCTTGTGCAATTTTATAGCCTTCTAGTATATGAGCTCGATCCTCAGCCTTCCTCAATCTGAATTGAGTTCTTCTAAGAATTACCTCTCTCCGATGGTCAACATAACACTCCAAAGCTTCCTTAATGTTCATCTGCCTTGGCCTTCTCTTATCTAAGGCCAATAGAATAACGCCAAAACTACTTTCAAGTGCAGTTAGTTTAAAAAGTTTGTTGATGGTAACTCTCTCAATTTCTCCGAGTTTAAGCTCTACAACGATACGGGTCGATTCGGTCGATTCATCTCTAAGATCGCTCACTCCATCAAGAATTTTCTCTTTCACCAAATCTGCAATTCTAGTTACTAAAGTGGCACGATTTGCATTATACGGAATTTCAGAAATTATTATTTGTTGTTTTCCATTCGGCAATTCTTCAGTAGTTATTGTACCTCTCATTCTTACTATGCCACGACCGGTATGCATGTAGGAATTAATTCCGGATCTACCCGCTATTGTACCGCCCGTTGGAAAATCGGGTCCCGGTAGTATTTCCATAATTTGCTCAATCGTACAATTAGGCTCATCGATTAGTAAGGTTACGGCGTCAATCAGTTCACCCAAATTATGAGGGGGTATGTTAGTCGCCATACCCACGGCGATACCAGAAGAACCATTCATCAAGAGGCTGGGCAGGGAAGACGGCAAAACTGTAGGTTCAGTAGAACTTTCTTTGTAATTAGGGGCAAAGTCGACTGTATCTTCGTCGATATCCTTGAGTAATTCTTCCGCTATTTTAGTTAATCGACATTCTGTGTATCGATATGCTGCCGCAGAATCTCCATCGACAGAACCAAAATTACCTTGACCATCTACCAACGGATACCTCATTACCCACGGTTGTGCCATTCTTACTAATGTATCATATACCGAACTATCGCCATGCGGGTGATAATTTTTTAAGACTTCTCCCACTACACCAGCACATTTATCATACGCCCTGCTGTGCAACAAGCCCTCCCGTAGCATAGCATACAAAACCCTGCGATGTACTGGCTTAAAACCATCCCGAACATCTGGTAAGGCTCGACTAACTATCACTGACATCGAATAATCGATGTAAGCAGATTGCATAATATCGCTTATATTTCCCGAAAAGAGTGATTTATTATTGTCTGTCATTTTAAAATTATTAGGCGTCTAAAAATGAAACATTCAGGGCATTATCTTCAATGAAAGCTCTGCGCGGTGGGACTTCTTCACCCATTAACATTGTGAAGATATTATCGGCCGCAATTGCATCCTCTATTTCAACTTTAATTAAACTTCTTTTTTGTGGATCCATAGTCGTTTCAAAAAGTTGCTTCGGGTTCATTTCTCCCAGTCCTTTATATCTTTGTATTTGAAGTCCTTTCCTGCCTTGCTTCCTTATTGTTTCCAAAAAGTTGATTACTGAGAAGATGTCTACTGTTTCCTCTTTGTTTTCAGCCCCACTATTGGTTACGATATGATAATCAGATTCTTCTTCTTTGTTAGAAAAAAGCGTATAATTAATCCCTAATTCATGGCATTGTTTTAATAATTTCTCAATTTCGTATGATTCATATATTTCATGAATTGAAATCCTTTGACTCACTTTCAAGCCATTTAATTCTATTTCTCTACTCACAGAGTCGAGCTCATTTTCTTCTACGATATTTTGTGATAACATGAAACCAGCCTTGGCTTCGATATCTTTGAAAAATCTAATTTCTTCCTCATTACCAGTTCGGATACGAGCTAGAAATCGCGGAAGGGATTCTGATTTTCCATCAAGTTGGGCAAGCAACCTAGTTAGAGTGCATCCATAGCGTTGAATCCCTTTTCCTAATGCCTCAATTTTTAAAAACTGCTCGATTAAAATTTTTATCTTCTCTTCTGGGAATAAATAATCATCACTTTTTCTTTTAAACTCAATATCTTCACAGCCCAATGACAGAAGAATCTTACTCATTTCCGCATCATCTTGAATATACTGTTCTGTTTTTCTTCTCTTTATTTTATATAGTGGCGGCCGTGCAACATAAACAAATCCATTTTCTATCAAGCCTTTCATTTGCCTAAACAAAAATGTGAGCAGAAGAGTTCTAATGTGAGCTCCATCTACATCCGCATCCGTCATTATTATTATTTTGTGATATCGTGCTTTACTAGCGTCAAAAGCACCTTCTCCCTCGTGGTCTCCGATTCCAGTACCCACTGCAGTGATCAAACTTCTTATTTCAGCATTGTTGAGAACTTTATCTAGACGAGCCTTTTCAACATTCAATAATTTACCCCTTAGTGGGAGTATCGCCTGAGTAAGCCTATCACGACCCTGCTTTGCTGAACCTCCTGCTGAGTCTCCCTCCACAATGTACAATTCACTTTTAGCGGGGTCCTTCTCAGAACAATCGGCTAACTTGCCTGGTAGTCCACCACCAGATAGTGCTCCCTTTCTTACCGTCTCACGGGCTTTCCTCGCTGCCTCTCTTGCCCGAGAAGCATGAATTACTTTTTGAATTAATGACTTTGCGGTGTCAGGATTCATTTCAAAATAGTATTTCATCTTTTCACCAACGATCTTCTGAACAATCCCATCTACTTCACGATTAGAAAGTTTGGTCTTCGTTTGCCCCTCAAATCTTGGCTCCGGTACCTTTACCGAAACTACTGCGGTTAATCCCTCTCTCACATCATCACCCGTTAATGATAATTCTTTTTCTTTCAGTAAGTCGTTTTGCCTCGCATATCCGTTGATAACACGAGTCAGTGCTGTGCGGAAACCAGACAGATGGGTACCCCCTTCTACATTATGAATTGAATTTGCATATGCGTAAAGTTGGTCGGAAAAAGAGTCATTATATATTAGAGCAACCTCAAGCATAATTGTTCCCTCTCCGGTTTCAGCTGGAGCCTCCCCTGAAAACGTAATTGGTTCAGACGTTAAACAATTCTTATTTTGATTTAAATACATCACGTATTCACTAATACCATCCTCAAAAACAAATGTTTGCTCGCGTTCACCCTTGTCTTCTTTCAACGATATCTTAACACCAGGATTAAGGAATGCTAATTCCCGCAACCTTTTTGCAAGAACATCAAATTTGAACTCCCTAGTCTCGGTAAAAATTTGTTCGTCGGGAAGAAAAGTCACCTTTGTACCGGTAGATTGGCAGGATCCAATCACTTTCATTTTCTGTGTCGTTATTCCTCGGGAAAACTCCATCTGGTGAATTTTTTCCTCCCTTCTAACTTCAGCAACAAACCATTCTGAAACTGCATTTACGCATTTTGCACCCACCCCATGCAAGCCTCCTGAAACCTGATAAGCCCCTTTTCCAAATTTTCCGCCAGCATGTAAATTCGTAAGAACTAATTCTAATGCCGGCATATTATGCTTCGGGTGAACATCTACCGGAATCCCTCGACCATTGTCCTGAATCGAGCACGATCCATCTGCATGAAGGTGAACTTTTATTTCTGAGCAATACCCCGCTAATGACTCATCAATTGAATTATCGACAATTTCAAAAACACAATGATGCAGACCCCTCTCATTGGTATCACCAATATACATATCGGGTCGCTTTCGCACGCCCTCCAAGCCTTCTAACTTTTGAATTTGTGAAGAGTCGTACTTTTCTTCTTTTTTTATGTTTTTTTCTTCTGACATGGGTGGCAATTAAATTGTTTCTTTAATAACGCTTAAGTTCTTTTAATATAAAGGTTAAGGTGAGAATTTTGCTTTCAGTTTTAGAGTAATTGTGATGGACTATTTATATCTTTTTTTTGGTATTTCAGTCAAGGTAGGATTTAAACTTTTTCTTGAAAACTTGAGGGGTGGGGGGTGCCTATTATTTTTGTGTTTCAATTTTGGCCTTCAATACTTCAAAAAGCGTTGCAACACAGGTATTAATGAAAACTAAGATCTATCATTCAATAATTAGCTTTATGGCAAATCCCAATGCCGTTCGACCCCTTTCCATTCAATGCTTTTTCTTGATAATAGCGATCAAGGAATGAAGTCCCAAATAATGGAAACGAGTGTAACAGTTCCAATAAAATAAATTAGGTTAAAATAAATGCCCACTTTTAGAAAATCTTTAAATTGATAACCTCCAACAGTATAAACAAATGTATTTGTCTGATATCCAATTGGCGTGACAAAACTTGCAGATGCTGCAATACAGGCTGTTAATATATAGGCTCTTGCATCGCTTGGTGGCATGTTCATCAAATGTGCTACCTCAAGGGATATCGGCGCCATTATAACTATTGTTGCGTTATTTGATAAAACTTCTGTTAAAAAAGCGGTGCATAAATATAAAACTATTAAAACCGCAAATGGTTGCCATTCTGGTTCAAATAATCCCAGCCCAACTCCTCCTACTACCGATGCAATCACTGAGGATGCACCCGTACTTTGCATCGTTATGCCAAGTGCCAGCATCCCGTAAATAAGTATTAATATGTTCCATTCGATTGCGTGATAGGCTTCCCGTGGTTTCAGGCAACCAGTTAGCAGTAAAATTGACACTCCAATAATAGAGGTTATAGAAATCGGTAGTACGCCAAAAGATGCAACTGCTATAATTCCCATTAGAACTGCAATCACGATGGGGGCCTTTTTTTTCATATTCTTCATCGGCATGGCCGCCTGGTCCAACAGGATGACCTCGTCAGATTTTCTCAGCCTTTCTATTGCATCTTCGGCACCCAAGATTAACAAAGTGTCACTTGGTTGGAGCCGTATCTTTTCAATTTCAACCCCAAGATTTTTTCCCCGACGGTGTACAGCGAGAATAGTTAAATTAAAACGAGCCCTGAAACTTGCGTCCGAAAGGTTCCTTGAAATCAAGGAGGAAGAGGGTCCCACCACACACTCCACCATTATTCCAGTTTTAGAGGAAACTTGCTCAATACCCAGAGCCGTTTCATTTAATAAATTTACACCCTCTATCTCACTAGTTTCGATAATCCCCTGTGGTTTACAAGAAAGAACGAGGCGATCTTTTGCTTCCAGTTTTTCCCCTGTTTTCCTTGCTGAAATTGCCGCTCCATTTCTTACAATTTCTAAAAGTCTTACTCCGGAAAGTTTGGTAATTCCAGAATCTTTAATTCTTTGCCCAACAAGTGGGGAATTATCATGTACAATAGCCTCAGTTAAAAATTCTTTACTGTCTAAGTCTGATATTATATCTGATAATGCTTCCCTGTCAGGCAATAATCTTCTTCCGAATAAAACTAAAAAACTTAAAGAAATTGCCAGCAAGGGAAGGCCGATTTTTGCTAACTCAAACATACCCAATGGTTCCATGTTTTGGTAAATTGTAGAATTTGTTATAATTCCGCTTGCTAGAATATTAGTGCTAGTGCCAACCAAAGTACAGCATCCACCAAATATAGATGCATAAGATACCGGTATCAGCATCTTTGAGGATGGTACCCCCATTTTCCTCGAAAGGCTTATCACGACTGGCAATAACACAACCACAACTGGGGTGTTATTGATAAAAGCTGATACAAAAGCTACCAGTAAGAGTAAAATAAGCATGAACCTGCGGTATCCATATTTACAAAACTTGCCCAATGAATCGGAAGCTTGCTCAATTAATCTACAACGATTTAAAGAGGCACTAATGACAAACATTGCTGCAATTGTAAGAGGTGCCTCGTTAGAAAAGACACTCAAAATTTGAGGTATAGAAGGCCAATTATCGCTTATTTCTAAGCCCGAAAATAGTAAAATAATTCCTAGTAAGGTAAGGGCTGTGGTATCAACACTTACTTTCTCCATTAAAAAAGAAATAAGAGCGGATAATAAGAGTCCGAACGCTAAAATCGTTTCCCATTCCATAGATTAATCAAATAATTTTATAGCGATCATAGTGGCTTAGAGGTATAGTAACATTTAATAAAATTTATATTTGCTCATTAGTATTTCATTTTAATTACCCTTCATCAATGAATTTCAACCTAACCCATCGCCCCAGGCGCATAAGAAATAATTCAGTACTTCGTTCTTTGGTCAAAGAGCAAGAATTATGTCATAACGATCTCGTCTTACCAGTTTTTGTTTCTGAACAAGCTCAAGTTCCTGAAAAGATAGATTCTATGCCTGAAATATTTCGATGGCCCCTCAATTTATTGGTCTCAAAAATTAAAGAATGGCAAGATATTGGGATCAATACATTTGCTATCTTTCCTCAAATTCAGACTAGCAAAAAAAACCCCTTAGGCTCAGAAATCCTCAATTCCGATTCCCTGGTATACAAAACTGCTCACGAAATTAAGGCAGCGGTTGATAATGTTGCCCTTGTTGGTGATATTGCTCTCGATCCTTACACAACGCACGGGCACGACGGCGTACTCGATTGTAATGGAGTGGTTGAAAATGATAGAACTGTCGAAATTCTAGCTCAGGGGGCAGTATTAGCAGCGGGTGCAGGGTACGATTTGGTTGCTCCTTCCGATATGATGGACGGCCGAGTTAAACTGATTCGTGAGGAATTAGATAAACAAAACAAACAAGACACGGGGATTCTTTCTTACTCCGCTAAATTCTCATCTGCATACTATGGACCTTTTAGGGATGCAATCGGTACCGGGCAAAAAACTGCCATCGACAAGTCTTGTTATCAATTAGACCCCGCAAACCTTCGTGAAGCAAAAAGGGAATTGGAATTAGATTTTGAAGAAGGTGCTGATATTCTCATGATAAAGCCTGCAGAACCTTATTTAGATGTAATCAAGTTCGCTAGGGAAAATTTCAACATTCCAATCGCCGCGTATCAGGTTTCTGGAGAATATTCACGAATATGGGCCTCTCACTTACAGGGTTGGCTCGACCTAGAGTCCTGCGCACTTGAATCGATGCATTCGATTAAAAGGGCGGGAGCAAACATAATTTTTACCTATTTTGCGGAAAGAATCGCCAAATTAATTTAAGCATTCTCGTCAGGGGCGCCTCCTTCATAGGGAGTAGTATCATCCTTCTCTTCTTCTTCGTCCCATTTTAAATCGGCATCGGGTAATAACTTTTCCTCTTTATCGGAAACCTCGATTAAATCTGACTCTAAATCCGAGTAATCTTCCTCGTCATCCTTTGATTTGTCAGATTCATCGTCTAAATCTGCATCAATCGCAAAGCCGTCAGGTACAAACTCTAGAATAGAAAATAACTCATCACTGAAATGCGAGCGCCTTCCTTCCAGAAAATCGTTATTTTGTTTTTCTGCCAAAACCTCTTCCATTTCTTCCTGAGTATAAGGTTCTGCAAATTCTATTAACTCATTGAGCATGCTAACTCTTTTTTCAGAAACATGGTTAAGAAAATCGGCATAGGGTCCCTTGTCCTCATCGAGTACATCGGGAAGGGCAAATAACATATCCTCAGCCTTGAGTAACGAATCCCGAACACGAACAAGCTTGATCATTCCCCCGTCAATTTCTTCCTCAATTGCAAAAGTAAAAAAAGCCTCGTCAACTAATTGAGTATCTAGTCCAAATTCTGTCATCGAATCTAGGAGTTCATTAATATAAAGAAACTGCTTAGGATCAATAATACTTAGATTATCGGCATCCCAATTTTCGTTATCACTTATAGAATCAATCCACCAATTCTTATCCTCTCCGATTCGAACGATACACCAATCTAAACTAGAACCTGTTTTTTTCATTAATTTGTCTTATGAATGGTTGGTTTAAGATTACAACCATCTTTTTCTAAAATAGAGTAATTTTTCATTCTTTATCGCTCTAACAAGCTATTTTTGATTTATTAATATTTAATTTATGAATCTAATTTATAAAAAATTAATTAGGCCTCTCCTCTTCCAGTTAGATGCAGAACATGCCCACGACTTAGCATGTCGATTTCTAAAAGTTACAGAAAAATCAAGTTTGGCCAGAAAATGTATTAGTTTGGCCTCTTCCGCCAAATATCAATCTTGTAATGTTTTTGGACTGTCTTTCCCCAATAGCTTAGGATTGGCTGCAGGAATGGATAAAAATGGCGCTTTTCCAAAAACTTTTTCCTCACTTGGTTTTGGCCATGTTGAAATTGGAACAATTACTCCAAAAGCACAACCTGGTAACCCCAAACCAAGACTTTTCCGATATCCAAAATACAATGCATTAGTGAACCGAATGGGTTTTAACAATGATGGCGCCGAGGCGGTCGTAAGTCGGATTGCCAAATTTTATCCCAAAGAAAAAAGATCAACACCGCTGGGAATTAACATAGGGAAGGGAAAAGATACCCCAATTGAGCAAGCACATAATGACTATATATCATGCTTGAATAAATGTTATAATCAGGCTGATTATATTACAGTTAATATCAGTTCTCCTAACACCCCGAATTTACGGGAACTCCATGGCAAAACCGCAATCACTCCTTTTCTTGAAAATCTTATAAAAGCAAGCCAAACCTGTGCGAAGAAGCACAACATTGCAATGGTTCCACTTCTTCTCAAGATTTCACCTGATGAAAATTACAAATCTTTAGAACATATTGTCTGCAGTGCTAGAGATATTGGTTTTTCTGGTGTGATCGCTACGAATACATCGGTTGGCAGATTGAAGGCCCAAAACCTTGATTCTTTCGAAAGTGGTGGAATGAGTGGAAACCCGATTGAAGCAAAGTCAGTTCAAATTATAAAGTTTCTCGCAAAGCTTACTGATTACAGATTCCCGATCATAGGTGTAGGTGGAATTTCATCGGTTGATACTGCAATTAGAAAACTAGATGCAGGAGCGTCTTTACTGCAAATTTACTCCTCTTTGATTTACCAGGGTCCATTTTTTCCGGCATCATTAAATAAATCCCTTTCTCATCGATCAAAATTTTGGATTTAAGCAAAGATTTTTTCGTCTTGATTTTAAAATTTTTACATACAATCATTTAAAACTAATCAAAATAAAATGAAAAAGCTAATTATTACCAGTTTGGCTATCTGCTTTGTTTTTTTTGGGTTCGCTTTCCTAATCCTTTTTGAAGCAAACATAAACCGAACTCTCGAGTGGTGGGCATCGTATTCTAGAGATAGTCAAACTCTGCCATACAGTCCTTACAAAATTAGGAGAGCAGATTCAGCTTATCTAAGAATAGATGATGCAAACGAAGTAAAGTTTATAGATAAACATTTATTTTGGAAAGGGGAAGGAGCAGTCGCTTTACCTGAGATAACCAAATCGGGTAAATTAGTTAGATTGATAATCAAATCAGGAGGAACAGGATACTCGAATGATGTTGAAGCCACAGTATCTGGTAGTATGGGCAACTCATTCACCCTGGGGAATGTTAAGGTGGTAGAAGGTGAAATAAAAAGTGTTGATATTATTAAGTCTTCTAGTTGGAGTTTCACACCCAAGGCGTTTTGGGGAGATGAAAGTCTTCCGTTTAGCGGAACGATCGAGAAATTATTTCCCACCAAACAAATTATGTTTCAAAAACAATATCTGTCTGGAAGACTTCATGGCAAATGGGAAAGGTTTACAGAAATTGGAGTTCCAGTATTTTCAAAGGATTACATTCAGGGAGTCAAACAAGGAACTCATATCTTTTGGTACAACGAACCAATTGACCCGGTGGATTACTCCAATAAGGAGCATGAAACTATGTGGTTGGAATGGAACCACCTAGCGAAAGTGAAGTTTGGTGATAAGTACAACGGGAATGACTCAAACAAATGGATCGTGGAGAAGTACAAAATGGCAGGAGGTAGTTTTCAGGTTAAACTTCTAGAACATTGGGAAAACAACCAAAAAGACGGTTTATTTGAAGGTTTCGATCGATTTGGAAATAAGACTTTCAAAGATGAATACAACATGGGTATCCGAATAAAACACAAGATTTTTGACAAAACGAAAACAAAATCATTCGACCGCAAGGTAGATGGTTGATTTTGGTGCTCAAGGGGGGACTCGAACCCCCACGCCTTACAGGCACTAGATCCTTAGTCTAGCGCGTCTACCAATTCCGCCACCTGAGCAAACAAAAGTGTTGTTAAAACAATTCTAATGAAAAAGCAAGATAGCAAACTTAATTATTTAGTAATGAAAGATAATGGAAAAGGATAAAAAGCAAAAAAAAGTTGATTTAAGCCAATTAAGCGGTCTTGATTTTGCACCAAATTGGGATAACAAATGCATTGCTGGAGAGAAGCAGAAAGATCGGTTTAAACCAAAACGACAAGAACACCAAAGAGAGTTCAAAAGAAAAAAGAAAGAAATACCGAAAAGATATGACTCACCATTTGCCAACAAATTTAAAATAACAGTTAATCCCGATAAAACAATATTGGATACCCTGAAAAGAGGCATTAGAAAATCTGGTATATCTTATAGTTTAGAAGAAATTAACTCTGCAATAATTGATAAAAAGAACAGACTACAGATCACAATTGAGCATTTAAAAGAAGAGACATTTTTTATAACCACATTTGATAATTCTGTATTTTATACAAAATCAAACGCGATTAACCACATAGTCGAAAAGGGATTAAAACATGTCGTAGATATAACTGAAACAATCGGGGAAAACCCGAGTGGTAATTTTAAAAATATATTAAAATGTCCAGAAAGTGGGATATTACTACCCCCGAAGAGTTTTCACGATTTTGAAGCAATTATCAAAACACATTTAATCGAAAAAAAAATTAAATTAAACTATAATAATTACCTCAACAAATTAATAACTGTCGAAGATGAAATTACTATAAATGAATGGAAGAATACACCGCTAAAAAAATTAATTTTCACCACAAGAGAACTTGGTAGTACTAAACGATCATTTAATAGTATTGAAGCAGTACAAGGATACATATCCTCAACAGAAACTAATCAATTTATTAAAACAAATAAAGTGATTAAAATAAAAGGTGACAGTATCGATAATTTTGAAAAAGATCTGGCCGGATTTATTAGTGACTTTCTAAAAAATTCGTATCAATGGAAAAAAGATTTGTTTTTCAATACTTTAATTAACTTTAAAAAAAGTGGTTTCTATATTTTTAAATACGGACCGAAAAATTATCTATTTGCAGCAGGCCAAAAGCCGAAAACAATTGAAATAACAAAGATTTCAGAAAATTGTGTGAAAATTGTTAAATACATACAGAAAACGGAACCAATCAAAATTATAAGTATATTATCGCAATCAGGAGAAATGAAACTCGAAAAAAATCAAATTTTGGTCGAGCTAAAGTGGTTAGTCAAGGAAGGTTATGTAAAAGAATTTTCAGATGGTACAATTGTTTGTTAAATAACTTGCTCAATAGAGAACCTACGAACATTCAATCCAATTATAACTATATTCACAATGTATTGTGAAGTGTTTGGAATCGATAAAATTCCATTTGGCCACTCTATAAAAAGTAGCCAAGGATCTAGGAGGTGGGAATCAAGCTCCTCCAAAAAGTCATTCGTGCTGTAGTTTCCTCTGTATAGATCACAGTGAATAAAATTAGGTGTACCTTGGTGAGCTTGTATCCTTGAAAACGAAGAACTTGTAATGGTATGAGTTCCGAAATAGTTCGCGACTTTGCTTGTAAATAAAGTTTTTCCTGATCCCACATCACCATTTAAATAGATTACGCAATTATTCTTTAATGATTTCGCGAATTCGATCGCAATTCTGGTAGTGCAAGAGATTTTATTGCTAACATAAATATTAGTTTTTTTCATTACCTTAAAAATAATATTGAAATGATCATCACAAAATTAAATATCGAGTGTAACAGCATAGGAGAAAATATTGTATTATCTTTTTCATAAATAATAATAAGTATAATACTCAGGATAAATAGTACTGGAAATGCATATAAGTTCAAGTGCACCACTGCAAAGAGAAATGAAGTAATTATCACTGCCAGCAAAACCCCGAATTTCTTCTTGAGAGAACGATACATTAATCTACGAAAAAAAATTTCTTCTAGTACAGGTGAAATTATGACAGCAAGTACTACAATATTGATTAATTCGTATGAAATGCCTAATTCTCGAACTTTTGAAACCAAATCCTGTTCACGAAATTCATTAAATAAATGATTTGAAACAAATGAAATCAACAATAATAGAGGCCAAAATAAGATTAATCTTTTAATACCAGATTTCATTTTTTCCGAAAAATGAATTCTTTTTGTTTTTCTTTTATCTAAGGCACCGACTAGAAATAAGGTGCAAAAAATTATGAGGTAGTACAAACTATTTTCTAAAAAGAAAATTGTGCAAGCTGGAATTGTAATTAAAGAGTAGTTATTTTCACCAAGCTTTACATCCGTACGATATTTTCGATTTACACTTTTTTGTCGCAGTATATAAAATGAAAATAGTACTACAATTAAGTTTATTACTAATTCAGCTTGCAAGGTATAAAAATATTTTATTTTAGTTCAAATGCAATTTTTCCATTTACAAAAGTTTGCATTATTTTACCCTTAAATAAGTGTTTTTCAAATGGTGAATTAGTTGCCTGACTAGCCCCATCTCTACTCCCATATTCCCATTCTATATTTGGGTCAAATATTGCTATGTCTGCTGGCATATCAATTGATAAATTTCCTGAGTCTATTTCTAGGATCCTAGATGGGTTACTTGACATTGCTTTAATTAACTTCGTCCAACAAAATTCCTTGTTTTGTTTTAGGGTTTGATAACAACTTGATAAATTAGTTTCAAAACTTATTACTCCTGCAGGCGATAAATCATACTCCACATTTTTTTCATGTTCTTGAAATGGATTATGTGCCGTTGAAATACAATCGATAGTACCTTCAAACAATGCATTTACTAATGAGAGCCTGTCAATTTCTTCACGAATCGGGGGTGACATTTTGAAATTCGGGTTAAATCCTGTTATACAGTTTTCATTAAAGCATAAGTGGTTTGCTGTTACATCGGCAGATATTTTGATACCTTTGTCCTTGGCGGATTTTATTAATTCAACAGAACCTTTTGAAGAAATCGAAGTTAAATGAATTTTTGTATCAATACTTTGAGCAATTGATATTGCTCGCTGAACATAGAGTTCCTCTGCAATCCTTGGGTAACCACCCAATCCCATTTTTAATGCTAATGGCCCATCGTGTGCTGAACCATTTTTGGACAATGATATATCTCTTGGTAAATCAATTACTAATAATCCAAACATAGACGCATACTCTACGCCCTTAGAAAATATTTGATTATTCTGTGTCGTGTTTGGGCAGTCAGTTATTGCGATTACCCCGGTTTCTTGAAGAGAACCCAACGGGGCAAGCTGCTCTCCTTTTCCATCTTGAGTTAAATTACCGCATAAATGAAATTTAACACATGCTTCTTTTAATATTCTATCTTGTATGAATTGGATTGTACCGGGATTGTCTGGCTTAGGAGTGGTGTCGGGCATAAGCAAGACAGAGGTATACCCACCCGCTGCTGCTGCGTGCGAAGCGCTTAATATATTTTCTGTCTGCCCTCCAGTAATATTTTTTAGATGAAACCTCAAATCTACTAGGCCGGGAAATATTATTTTGTCACTGACATCGATTGTCGTGATAATCTTAGAATCGAGATTGCTGGGTTTTGCGATTATTTTCTCTTTTTGAAAGTAAAGATCTTGGATATTGTTCACTCCATTAACGGGATCAATAACCCTACCTCCTTGCAGGCATGTAATGCTCATAAATTGGTTGCTCCTTGCATTGTACATAAATAAAGAATTGCCATTCTTACCGCGATCCCATTGCTAACCTGATCCAGGATAACTGATTGTGGCGAGTCCGCTAGTTCTGAATCTAATTCAACGCCTCGATTTACCGGACCTGGATGGAGAATTAGAGCACCTTTTTTTAACCACTGTTTCCTGTCTTTATTTAATCCAAAAACTTTGGTGTATTCTGCGAGTGATGGAAAATGGCTTGAAGATTGCCTCTCGTGCTGAATCCTTAAAAGCATAACTGCATCAGCATCTTGCAGTGCCTCCTCTAAATTATGACTGACACGTGCCCCCATACTTTCAAATTGCTTGGGAACTAGAGTAGATGGTCCAGCAAGCGTAACTTCAGCCCCCATTTTAGATAAAGCCCAAAAGTTCGACCGTGCCACTCGACTAAACAATATATCTCCCAAAATTGTTATTTTCTTGCCCTCCACAGTTCCTAATTTGTCCTGGAGCGTATATAAATCTAACAACGCTTGGCTTGGGTGTTCATGAGCTCCGTCCCCAGCATTTATAATTGGAACATCCACTATCTTGGAAAGAAATAATGAAGCACCAGGAGAAGAATGACGAAGGACGATCGCGTCTGCACCCAGTGCCTGTATGTTCATTGCCGTATCTCGTAATGTTTCTCCCTTAGTTAAGCTACTGGACTGTTCCGCGACCGAAATTACATCAGCATGTAATGACTTTGCAGCTACCTCAAAGGCAATCCTTGTTCTTGTGCTTGGTTCCATAAACAGGTTCACCATTCTCTTCCCACGCAAGTAATTCTTATTGGACATATCACCTTCCGTCTCCTTTTTAAACAATTTTGCTAATTCTAAAATTTGAGTAATTTCATTATGAGAAAGTTCCTCAATTCCGAGTAGGCTTTTACGAGTCCAATTAGATATATCCATCTTGGTATTTGATTAAATAGTAGCGATTTTAATCTTTGCTGGAAAGATAGTTTTTTAAATTCATGCTATTTTTGTTTATTTCCAAAAGGTATCCTGTTTAAGGCTAAACTCATTTTTATCATGACTTTCTTCTTGAATATGCTTTGGAGAAGCTCCCGAACGTTCGTTTAATTGATCATTTCGCTTCTTGATCATATTTCTAAGAATTTCTTTTATTTTTTGCTTCATCCATATCGATGTCGGTGAACTTTTTCGGTAATCAGCGGGCCCATTATTATGTACCCTTGAGCGCTCCACTAAATCACAGGATTGTTCAAATTCCTTTTCATTGGTGGGATCATAAACTGCATATGTTTTTCCGCCCATTTGTTTAACTACAGTAAATACGGGAACATCACTGGGGCCATCTGCGACATAAATCATTTGGTCTACAGGAACCCGTCGGTCTTCATGGGGTATAAAAGTATTCACATCAATCGATGAATTCTTGTTGCATCCTTTATTGATCTCAAATATGCAACGTGTCTTTATGGTGTTATCTACAGTCATACCAACCTGAGAAATTTCCAAATCTAATGGCAGTGAAAACTCAGTTTGACTCATAAAGTTAGGGGGCAATGGAGATTCAATGAACTCACAGGCAAATATATCTTCAACATAAGGCGAAATTTTGGTTCCTTCTATGATTTTTGAAATCCCAGTACTTATGATATAGTGTTCGATTTTAAAATCGTAACCGGCAAATTCCGTTTGATTTGCTATTTTAGTCAATTCAACAAAAAAGTCCGGCAGTCCAGGATAAAATTCGATTTCTCCTCCCAATTCTTTTAACCTTTCATTCGTTAATCCGCGCATTGGACCATTTTTAACATAGCTTAGCAAGTGATTGAGATAAATGGTATCGGGCGAAACTTTCATACCGCGAGACGAATATAAACCAGGTAGTTGGTTTACCTCTGACCAAAAAGATGTTTCGTTTATTCCGTAATGCTTAAACAAAGGTTTTTGCATGTATCCAGGAATTAAAGTTTTATCAAAGTCCCAAACACAGGCAATTATGTTTTGTCCATGTATCTGACGATTTTGTTGATTTGGGTTCATTTACTAGTTTTAAAGAAATTTTGTTCTGTTATGGTATGGTCCATGGTTGATTTACCAAACATTGAACCCTTTCTGCAACGATACAATGAACTTGAATCCAAACTTGCGGATCCGTCCGTTTTTAAAGACCAAGAACTCGCTACTAAAATTTCTCGAGAACACAGCAAGATAAAAGTTATTCTCGAACAATTTGAAGAAATTTCGATTTGCCAAAAGGCGATAGAAGATGCCAAAGAATTAATCAATGAACCTGAGTTTGCCGAAACAGCAAAGGAAGAAATTGAGAAATTAGAAATTAAAATCCCCTCTTTACATAAAACTTTACTTTATTCCATGCTGCCAGAGGATCCGGACTTAGGCAGAAATACAATTATAGAAATTCGAGCGGGAGCAGGAGGGGGAGAGGCTTCGCTTTTTGCATCCGATTTATATAGAATGTACTGCAAACTAGCAGAAAATAAGAATTGGAATTTCGAATGTATGAGCCAAAGTACTTCAGAAACAGGAGGATTTAAGGAAGTTATATTTCTTTTAAAGGGACAGGATGTGTGGTCAAAACTTAAATTCGAAAGCGGGGTTCATCGTGTACAAAGAGTACCAGTAACGGAGGCCAGTGGAAGAATTCACACATCAACCGCAACAGTGGCAGTTCTACCCGAAGCGAGGGATGTAGAAATTAAAATTGACCCGAGTGAATTGGAAATAAATGTTTGCCGAGCAAGTGGGCCAGGGGGCCAAGGTGTGAATACAACTGATTCAGCAGTACAGATTTTGCATAAACCAACAGGACTTACAGTTTATTGTGCCGATGAAAGATCGCAATTGAAGAATAAAAATAAGGGCATGACTGTTTTAAAATCAAGATTATTGAATTTAAAACAGACAGAAGAAAGAGAAAAATACGCAAAGGAAAGAAGAGACCAAGTTGGGACTGGAGATAGGAGTGAAAGAATAAGAACATATAATTTCCCACAAAGTAGAATCACCGACCATAGAATAAATTATACATCACATGCATTAAATGAAGCATTATTAGGAGATTTAGATCATTTGTTTGATGCACTTAGCCAAGAGGACCAAAAGATTAAATTAGAAAATATGCTTTCTGAAAATGAATAAACCTCCGTTATCATTTTTGGAAATCATAAATTTATCTACTGAATTTCTGAGAAAAAAAGGAGTTCCTAGTCCTAAATGTGATGTGGAATGGATTGTGTCATTTATAACCAAGAAGAAAAGAGTAGAACTATATTTAGAATTTGAAAACCCGGTCGACCTAGAGTACCAAAATCAGATTAGAGAATTTGTTATTAAACGGGGAAAAAGAATTCCACTTCAACATATTCTTGGAAAAGTTAACTTTGCAGGAGTTGAGTTATATTGTGATAATAGAGCATTGATTCCAAGACCCGAGACAGAATACCTGACCGAATTAATAAATGAAAGAATCGGAAAAAAATTAAGTGGAAAATTTTTAGATTTAGGAACAGGAAGTGGTGCGATACTGATAACGCTTTGCAAGACAAATAAACTTTGGGACGGAATCGGTTTAGATAAATCTAGTGATGCAATTGATCTCGCTAATCAAAATGCATCGTTTCATAAATTAAAAAATGTACACTTTAAAAAATTTGATTGGGATAACCAAAAACTAGAGAATGTTTACGATATAATTGTTTCTAACCCGCCCTATTTAAGTATTGAGGAATGGAAAGATGCAGAAAGTGAAGTAAGATTATATGATCCAAAAATTGCACTTGTATCTACAGGTGGCACTACAGATTTGATTAAGATAATTGAACACGCTAAAACCAATCTTCGCAAAGATGGAATAATCGCTCTCGAAACTGGATTAGGACATAAAAATACTTTGATACCCAAAATGGAAAACCATTTTTATAACATTGAAGTAATTAAAGATTTTTCAAACCGAGAAAGATTTATTATAGCGAGAAAAAAATAGATACTAGATTTCATCCTTTAATTCCGGTTTTTGGTGCGTTAAGTTTCTTGATTCTATCATACCAAGCCAGTCAGACATAACCCGACATGTTTCGTGTAATCTTATATCGAAGTTTGAAGGAGATTTGTAGGGATTGGTTGCGTTACTATCATCATTGTCCTCGCCCCTGACTTCTCGTGATTTTGTATTCTGAATATCAACAATGTTAAGATTTATATTCTTTCTGACAAAAGCACTTTTTGAAAGAATTTCAAAATCATCCGACATTGAATCACTAAATTTTTGGTTTTTGATTTTCTGATCCCTACGGTTTTGGAGATTTAAGGATAGAGTAGTTTCCTCTCTCTTATTTTTATACCAATTTACATCTTTATTAAGGTAAACAAACTCGGGCAACAATTGCTGTCTTCCTAAACTTTTCTCTTTTAGATTTTGGATGTCATCTAAATCATAAACAAATTCACTTGCGGGTCGCCTGAAATTGACTGGAGCAATACTGTCGCAAGGCAAGGCATTATCCAAATCCGATTCTCCGATTGGCAAATAGGTGTTGATTGTTGGCATCGAAATATCGCTTTCTACACCTTGAATTTGAGTACTCTTACCGGATGGTAAATAATATTTTTGAATAGTTATTTTCGCCGCACTTTTTTTACCAGAAGACGCGTTAAAGTTGAATGGTAGATTCATTTGTATGAGAGACTGAACCGTTCCTTTCCCGTGGGTTGTTTTGTCACCAACAATAATTGCTCTCTTGTGATTCTGTAGAGCTCCTGCAACGATTTCAGAGGCGGAAGCACTGTATCTAGAAACCAAAACTATAAGAGGACCGTCCCAAGCTAATTTAGGGTTAAAATCAAATTTCTTGCGAATTTTTCCGTCGGTACTCTTAACCTGAACAACGGGCCCCCTCGAAATAAATAAACCGGCTAAGTTAACCGCTTCACTTAGATAACCGCCACCATTTCTTCTTAAATCAAGTATAATTCCTTCTGTTTCTTCCTCTTTTAACTTTTCTAGTAATTCTTCTACATCATCTGTTGCTTTTGGACCACTCCCACTAGAGCCATAAAATGTCCGTAATTCAATAACACCAATTTTTCGATCAACCTTTTCAAATTTCACTTTATGAATTGATGCAGATGCTAAATTTGATGTGAGTTTAATTTTATCTCTAATAATTCTTACTATCTTGGTCGATGCCGGATCGTTGACAGGTTTTATCTCAAGTCTCACAACTGTGTCTTTGGGACCTTTGATCAACTCGACAATCTTGGATAATTTCATATCTACAACATTAACAAATTCACCTTCCGCTTGTGCCACTTTAATAATCTGATCTTTCGATTTAAGTTCTCTTGAAGATTCTGCAGGTCCACCCGGTAATAATTCAGTAATAGTACAATAACCATCAATATCCGATAAAACTGCCCCAATCCCAACAAGCTCGTTGTTCATAGTTTGATTAAACTTTTCTTTTTCTTTAATGTTCATAAATGTAGTGTGGGGGTCAAACATTTGAGTTAAAGTGCTTAAATATAATTCTTGCACATCCGTAGACTCGAATTCAAGTATACTTTTTTTCCAACGCTCGTATCTTTTACGAACTTTAACCTTAGAATCAGAAGAAAGTTTTTCCATTTCACTTTTACTAAATTCTGTATTGGTTGAATTTGTTTCAATGGAAGACAAAACTTCACCTAAGATTTCAAATTCAATTAGTCTCTTCCACAATCCATCTAATCCCTCGTTGTTAGTTTCCCAATCCGCATCTTCCCGATCAAATTTATATGAATTATTTGAATCAAACCTAAAGTCAGACTCTAAAAATTCCATCACCCAGTCTAATCTCTTGATGGATTTAGTTTTATAAAAATTATAGATTTCAAATCCAGGAAACAGATTTCCTTGCTCGAAAAACGTAACTAAAGTTGGGGAATACCGATTGATAAATTCTGTTACATCAGTTTGAGTGAAATATAATTTTGATTTATCTAACTTATTTAAGTAGCTCGTAACGAAATCTGTTGAATTAAGTTTTTTTATAGATACTTTATTAAAATGAGCTTGCTGGAGGGCTTGAACTAACCATTTGGTTTCTTGCTGCATTAAAGAAGTGGGTTGTATATCACTCGCCCTTACTTGCTTTAGAGAAACAAGATTAAATGAAACCAAAATCAGATATGGCACTAGTAATTTAATAGACAAATTATAGGTATACATAATTATTTTTGTATTAAAGATTTAATTTCTAAGCAAACTTTTTGCTTTATCCAGAGTTACCTTTTCCTTGGAGGTTAAAGAACCGAAACCGGATTCATTAATTTTATCTAATATGCGATCAACCTCTTTCTGTAATTCTGATGTACTAGAAAAATTGATTTTAAAATCGCTATTATCTACCGTGGAAGAACCACTCTTTTTGGATGAAAACTTAGATTTCGAAGTATCGAAAACAAATGAAGGGAAGTTTTTGCCTTGTCGAAGTAAGTAAAAAACCAATCCACCGGCTAAAAGTCCTCCTAGGTGAGCAGAATGAGCAATATCTGAAGAGGATGAAATTTCGTTGAATAGAAACCCATATACTTCAATACTTAAAACTCCAATCAAGATCCATCGAGGCTTTACCTTACAAGGTAAAACAAAAAACAAAAGAAGAGTAATAGGATTATCAGGTTGTTTTAAACAATATATTGATAAACAAGCCATAACCATTGAAGAGGAGCCCAATAAAAATTGCCCACTATTATTAAATGTTAACCAAAAGAAAGCACCAAGAGCAGAGCCAATGATTAATAAATAAATGAAATTTGTTTTTCCAATGTCAGACTCAACCGCTCTCCCAATAAAATAAAGACCCAATAAATTAAATATTAAATGAAACGGACCATCATGAAAAAAAGAATAAGTGAATAGGGTCCAAAGCAAAAAACTAGAAATTGCTCCTGCAGAAAAATAAAGATTTTCAAAAATAAAATTATTTATGGTAGAAGAGAAAATACCAATAATTGAATTAACGAGAAAACAAACTATGAGAACGACTATGAGAATTTCTACAACGGATTTGTCTTGGGTAGAAAAGGGTTTCTGCATGTATGGTCGGTCGTATAACATTTTTTCAGATTAGTTTTTTCTGCTGATAGTGCAAATCTTGATTTGAATAAACAATTAGTAAAGGATGAGAAACCCAGTTGTAAGTATATTAATTCCGTATTTGGTTTTTATTATACTTTTTGAAAATCAAATTTTTGAAAATGCCTTAATAGTAAATATCTTCCTATTTTATATTTTTCTAAAGATTTTTATTTATAGTTATTTTTTACTTAAGAAAAATAAAATATTATTTCTCGGAATATTCGAAATACTGCTATTTATCATTTTACTTGAAAACTATGATTTTAAAATATTACAAATGCCTGAAGATACCCCAAAAAGGGAAGTGGTTTTAGATATTAAAATAAAGAGAAAAGTTAACAATTTAAACTACAATTATTATGTTGCAAGCGTAAAAACCGCACCAAAAGTAAATGAAGATTTGGTAAATCAACATATTTTATGCAGATTTGAAAATAATGAAATCGCGCATTTGACGGAGAAAAAAATCAAGGTAAAGGGAGTTCTTTCAAGCAAGTTTACCAATAATCAATATCTTACTACTCTTAAATATTGTAAAATTTTAAATATGACGGAAGCCAAGAGGCTGGATACTCTACTTCAATTAAAATTTTTAATAGAAAAAACACTGCTTATTTCTGCAAAAAATGAAGAGCAATTAAACGCATTCCTTAACGCGATTCTTTTGGGCAATAAAAACATGCTGTCTAATTCACAGAAATTAACATTTCAGAATAGCGGAACATTACATCTTTTTGCAGTAAGTGGTCTTCATATAGGGTTTATATATTTAATTATAAAATTTTTGATTTCTTTAATAACATATAACCGGTACATATCTGAAATAGTAATCGCTATAATATTATTTATTTATTTAGATATGGTTAATTATCCTCCATCGGCATTACGGGCATGTATGATGATAAATATTTGGCAATTATCTATCGTTTTTTTTAAGAGGAAAAGCGCTTTATGCTCATTGTCTACCTCTTGCTTACTGATTCTTATCAATGACCCATCCTCAGTAATGGAAATTGGATTTCAATTATCTTACACCGTCGTCACATCTATTATTGTTTTTAATATACAAATAAAAAAGTATATAGAAAAATATAAATATACTTTTAGTAATTTTTTTATAAATTCACTACTTACTAGTTATTCTGCTTTTTGTGGAAGTATGTTGCTTGTTTATGATTATTTTAACATTATAGTACCAGGTTCGATAATAATAAATATAATAGCAATTCCTATTGCATTTATATTTATAGTATTTATTTTCTTAATGTTATCATTATCAATATTTATTGAAATTGATTATTTTTCAATCCTTTTTTCAGGACTTTACAATCTACTAGATTATCTTTTAAACATTTTAACAGTATCTGACTTAACCTATTTTAAAATAGAAGGTAAAAGCGAGCTAGATAACTCAATTCATTTTTTTTATATAATTGCTATTCTTTTACTCGCTAATTTAATTAAAAAAAATAGCACTAAAATAATTATCCAGTTCTTTTTTCCGACTGTTTTGTTTTTATTCTATACTTTAATTAGCATTTAAGGTTTGTAAAAAAGAAACAGTTAGAATTTTTTCTTCTATTAAACCATTAGTTCCAAATTTAAATTTATTGTCTCCAGTTAATAATCGACAAAACGGTGTTGTTTTTTCTCCTTCTGATGACCTTAATTTACTTATTTCAGAAATCTCTTTGCCCAAAGAATAATAATTATAAGATGATAATTGAGCTTGCTTCAGTATTTCAAGTGCATCTTCTCTTTCCTCCTCCTTACAAATACAAATTGTATAGACTTTCAGACCTCTTTTCCGAAATATTTTATAATTGGAAGAAATAGTTATTAAATTTTCTCGATTTTGTTTTTGGTTTTCATGTAAACTCCATATGTAGAAAAACTTAGGATAATTTGTTTTTTGTCTAATAAAGAAATTTAGTCTTCTTTCATCGGCATAATTTATTTGGATTGTTTCACCCGAATACCTTCTTTTTACGTTTTCGGCTAAATAAAGATCCTTTTTAAATTTTACTGCAGTACCAAAGTTCCTAGTTCTGTTAAATTCTACCTTCTTCCCGTTTATTAATCTTTTTATATTTTGATTAAGTTCTCCGTTTTTTATCTCCTCTGGTTTTTCGTGATTCCCCAATCTGCCTGAATATATAATTTTTCCCAAACTATCATAAAGGTATGCACTGGGGGTAATTTTCACCTCTAAACTTTTGGTTACTATTTGTTCTTTTCCGTCATAAATATAGGGGAAATTATAACTCTCACTTAAAGCTCTTTCTTTCATTTCTTGAAAAGAATCTCCTGAGTCTGAATACGCTAATTCATCTGGTAGAATTGCATTTTCAAAATTAGGGGAAAATACAAGTATTTTAATACCTCCTGACTTCCATTCTTCGCTACATTCAACTAATTTCTTTTGAAATATTTGGGATATCCTACAATGATTCGATAAAAAAATCAGTAAGGTTCCGCGTTCACCAATTAGATCTTTATTCGTATACACCTTCGAATCTACCCCCTGTAGGGCAAAAGGATTAATTTCCTCAAGAGTGAATTTCTTTTCGTTTCCCATTACAACAGTAGCTAATACCTTTAGTATTAATATTATTGTTACTTTCTTTATAAGATTTTCTGTGTTCATAATGTTTGAATATCTTCTAAACAATGAGTAGAAGGTTATGTTTACTTAATTTATTTCACAAATGTACCCATTAGACGAAAAAGAAAATTGGTTTAGCGGAAAAGGTCATTGGTCTAAAACCCTTGATGAAGACTGGTTTAATTGGAAATGGCAAATGAGAAATCGTTTAACCAAAAAAGAACATTTTGAGCGGTTTATTCAGTTAACAGAAAATGAAATTCAAGGTTTTGATATTGCTCAAAGTAAACTTTCTGTCGCTGTTACACCTTATTTTTTTAACTTAATTGACCCTAATAACCCTAACTGTCCAATTAGAAAACAACTTCTTCCTTCCGGTCTTGAGTCTGTTATTTCCAGGGTTGAAAAGAAGGATCCGGTGGGGGAAGAAAACACGATGCCAGTGCCCGGTATCGTACACAGGTACCCAGACAGGGTTTTGTTTCTAGTAACGGATCGGTGTGCTTCATATTGCAGGTACTGTACAAGAAGTAGGCTAGTATCGAATGCACAAAAGTATGGGTTTCATCCTTCTATAGAAGCTGGTTTTAAATACATCGAAGAGAATAAGTCTATTCGTGATGTACTCATTAGCGGTGGAGATCCATTAATTTTATCGGATGATAAAATCGAGTATATACTTAACCGTTTGTCGAGTATTCCCCATGTTGAGTTTGTTAGAATAGGCTCTCGTGTTCCTGTTTTCCTTCCCCAAAGATTAACTGATCAACTCTTAAAAATATTTTCGAAACAAGAAAACTTATGGATGAGTATTCATATAAATCACCCGCTTGAGTGTACTAAGGAATTATATGATGCCTGTAGGAAAATTGTTGCACATGGCATTCCTCTTGGCAATCAAGCAGTATTACTCAGGGGAATTAATGACAATACACAGACAATAAAAAGCTTAATTCACCGTTTGATGATGATGAAGGTTAAGCCCTATTATTTATACCAGTGCGATTTAATAGAGGGTAGCGGTCATCTACGCACTGATCCGTCGGTAGGACTAAAAATTATAGAGGAGTTAAGAGGATTTACCTCCGGATATGCCATACCTCAGTTCGTGATTGATGCACCAGGTGGAGGTGGAAAAATACCAATCAATCCGAATTACATAATTAAATCAGATGAAAATGGTTTGGTTCTTAAAAATTACGAAGGTAAAATATTTAATTATCCAACTAATTCAGATTTAATTACTACTAAACCCCTATTTTTACCGTAGTGGGTTAATCGGTTCTAATTGGCATTACAACACAAAGAAACGATAGTTTATTTCCTTCGGTTTCATTTACTTTAAAAACACCCGGACTCATATCGTCTCTAAATTCTAATGATATTTTATCTTTAGTTATCGATTTTAGGGGGTCTAACAAAAATCTTGGGTTAAACGACACTGCTGCATCTTCTCCGCTGTAGGTTATAGGCATTGATTCACAGGCATCTCCTACCACACTTTGGCCTGTTATTTCCATCTCCTCTGACTTGATCCGTAGTGTTACTTTTTCATCGGAGACTAAAGCTGCACGGTGGACACACTCTTGCATTAATTCTCGTTCTATTTCTGCATGATTAAAATCATCTTTAGGGATGACCTGCTTATAGTTTGGGTATTTTCCTTCTACTACTTTTGAAACAAGATAGACGGACTCTCTAAATCCACCTGTTGAATTGTCATCTGCTTTTACCTTTAATTCGAAAGCTACCTGTCTATCGGTAAATGAAATACTGATCTCATTACCTATATCGGGAAGCTTTTCTATTTCTGAAACCGTTAAAGAAGGCAATATAAATTCCCCTTCATCCCCTTCATCTACTTTCATTTCTCGGTTTGTTACCGCTAATCTTCTGCCATCTGTAGCAACTAGCGATATTTTTTCCTTACTAAATTGAAAAAAGACTCCTTTTAACATGTACCTTTCTTCATTTACAGATTGGGCATAGGATACACTTTTGAGCATAGAAATGATTTCGTTTCTCTCCAGGGTGAACTCCTTCTGTTCTTCCAGTTCGGGAAGGGGAGGGAATTCTTTGCTATCCATTCCCACCACATTAAATATTGATCCCCTTGTGCTAATTGTTGCTTTCGCATGATCTGAAGTTTCTACACTTACTTCAATGTCTGCAAGTTCTCTAACAATTCTTCCCACCTCCTTTACCGGCAAGGTTATCGACCCCTCGGTAGAGACATCAGCCTTTACTGAACATCTTGCTCCCAAATCTAAATTGGTTGTGGTGAGCCTAACCAGTCCATCTTTTGCTTCGATTAAAACATTTTGGAGGATAGGCATCGTTTTTCTTGCACCGACTACACTTGTCACCAATTGGAGCCCTGAACTGAAATGGTCTCGATTTATCTTAAATTTCATTGTTATCCTTTTTGTCTGAAAATGAAGTTATCTTCAATCTATAATTATTAAAGATAAGTAAACATATATAAAAACTATTCATTATTATAGAAGGAAAAAAGAGCAATAACTATCTAAACTTTTAAGAGACAAGGAACTTATGAAAAAAAAGACTGTGAATAAAAAAAGAGTAACATCCGAAAAAGTTGAAACTTGAAAAAAACTGTGAAAAAGTTTTTTTGATAAACATCTTTTTAACAAGCTATTCATTTTTTTGCCAAAGACTCTAAGTATTCCCAAAAACTTTGATGATCTTCTAAGACGGCATCATTGGAGGCAGGCATTTTACAACGAATTAAGAAATCGTTTAACGAGTTTTTTTGTAATATGAAGTGACAATGAAGAGAAATATCAACTTTTTCAAAATATACTCTAAGGTCATCAATCCTTAGCCGAAAAAAAGTTTTACCATTTCTCATAAAACTTCCTATACTACTATCTTCTCCAGAAAGAATATTGCTAGTAAGAGAACTTAACTTCTCCATTAAATAAAGTTGATCGGATTGAGCTAAAGAATTTAGCTCTTTGAGGCTTTGTTCAGAAAAGGTTACTTGAAACATAACAGGAAAAAAGAAAAGCAATTACTAGTGACGATTAATATAATAGATGTAAGTATTTAACCAAAATAAAATATTTGTATGAGTGAACAAGAATTAAAAGAAGCCGTAAAGGTTTTAAAAAAAGAAAGTGAATCTATAGACAGAGCTGCATCCCAACTTGGAAAAAACTTTTCTCAAGCACTAGATATATTATTTAAACCGAAGAACAAAATTATCGTATGCGGAATAGGAAAATCAGGATTGTTAGGAAAAAAACTTGCGGCTACATTTTGCAGTACGGGTTCACCGGCTTCCTTCTTACATGCATCCGAAGCTGTACATGGAGATTTGGGAATTCATCAATCAGGAGATCCAGTAATATTTTTATCAAACAGCGCCAGTACTCCTGAATTATTATTTTTGGAACCAATATTTAGAAAAAGAAAAGGGAAAATAGTTGGAATAATGGGAAATGCGGATGGTCCATTAATAAAAAAAGTGGATGTCTTTTTAAATTCCTCTGTATTATCCGAAGCAGACCCTCTCGGTATAGTTCCTACTGCTAGTTTTATGGTATCTGCGGCATTAGGCGATGCACTTGCATCAGGTTTAATGAAAAGAAAAAAATTTACAAAGTCAGAGTATGCCCGGACTCACCCAGCAGGACAATTGGGGCGAAATTTATTATTCAATGTTAATGATGTAATGCATCCGTTAAGTGAAATTGCTTTAGTTTTCTCAGATACACTAATTAGTGATTTAGTTATAGAAATGACCAAACATCCTTTAGGGGCTGCATGTGTTGTTAGGAAAGGTAAATTACTAGGAATTGTAACGGATGGGGATTTAAGAAGATCTTTAATGGAAAATAAAAATTTGTTAAATATGACGGCCAAGCAAATAATGAACGCTGAACCAAAAACGATAGACCCATCACTTTCTTTAGGTGAAGCATTATCGGTCATGGAGGAGGGCTCTAAACAAATATCTGTTTTACCTGTTGCGGAGCCAGGTCAAGATAAAATCATGGGATTATTGCGACTTCATGATATCTATTCTACCGGACACAAGTGAAAGAGACTTGTGGAAAACATAGGTTGCAGTATCCTACAAGTTTAAAATTTCAGAAGTGGTACCCAAAAAATTAGTAACATTTGCGATATTCTCTATAATATTCGCGGCGGCAATTTATTTATTGCTTCAACTCAATCGTGCCTATGATGAGTTTAGTCACTGGAAATCGAGGGAAGCAGTTTTAGAAAAAGAACTAGAAGACTTACGGACAGAGGCGAACGATCATCGACAATTTTTAGACAAATTACGAAGGGACCCCGACTTTCAAGATGCAGTAGCGAGAAAAGAGCTCGGTTATGGAAAAAAGGATGAACGCTTATATCGATTTCCTAAAGAAATTGTGACCGATTAAATTTCAATTTTCTTATTTTTTAAATTTTATAACATAAAATATATACTACCATCAATGTGATGAAATCATCCCGAATTTTTATCCCAACAATTTAATGAAAAACGAATCAATCTCTCTTCAATTAACTAAAGCCAAAGAAAATAAATTTCTTTACCAGTCCACCTTGGACAACATTTTAGAATTAACAGAGTGTAAAGAAATACCAGAATGGATTATAGATTCAATAGCAGAATTAATAGATACTGAAAACTGGGAAGAATTAAACAATCGATTTTACAAAAACCTTGCATTTGGAACTGGCGGAATGAGAGGGCGAACGATTGGCAATTACGTAACTAGGGCAGAAAGAGGTAAAACAAAAGGAAAAGAAACCCCGAGTTTTGCAGCAGTAGGAAGCAATACGCTTAATGAAATTACTGTTTTAAGAGCCACTAAGGCATTATTTTTACATATTACCAAGTGGCTGGCAGAAGAAAGTATTTTAGCACAACCGCGGCTTATCATAGCACATGATGTAAGGCATTTTTCCCGAAAATTTTGTGAATTAGCTGCATCTGCATGGACCAAATTGGGCGGGTATTCACTTGTTTTTGAAGGAGCAAGATCTACCCCTCAATTAAGTTTTACGGTAAGACATCAATATGCACATGCCGGTGTAGTAATCACGGCAAGTCATAACCCCTCACACGATAATGGCTTTAAAGCTTACTTTGCCGATGGCTCACAACTGGTACCACCCCACGCCGAAGAAGTAGTTAATAGATACCAGTCAATTTCAGTAAGTGAATTATTACCTCTTCTTTCCTTGAAAACGGAAGAAAAAAATTGGAATACATTACCCACTGAAGATGATTTGGCGTATCGGGCAGCACTCGAAGATTCCGTTATGGATCCAGAAATATTAAAAGACCACGCCCCCAAACTTGTTTTCACTCCTATTCATGGAACGGGATCAATATCGGCGATTCCAGCACTTTGGGATCACGGGGTAGAAGTTGCGGTGGTAGACGAACAAAACCAGCAAGACCCTAATTTTAGCACAGTTGACTCTCCAAATCCTGAAAATCCTGCAGCACTCAAAAAGGGCATTTCTGTTGCACAGAAAACAAAATCTGACCTTGTTTTAGCAACTGATCCAGACAGTGACAGAATTGGAGTAGCTGTTCGTACATCAGCGGGAAAGTATGAGTGTTTAACAGGTAATCAAGTCGCTGTCATGCTCTCTGAATACCGGTTAATTGTGGCTAGAAGAAAGAAAATAATTACCGACGAAGGTCCTAATCAGGTGGCCATTTTAAAGACATTTGTTACCACTCCGATGATTTCTCGCATTGCAGAATCATTTGGGGTAAAATGTATCAATACTCCAACCGGTTTTAAATGGATGGCGGAAAAGCTAGGTAAGTATGAAGACCAAGCAATAATAGAAATCAAAGAAAAAGAAGGTTTATCAATCGACTTTGACGGGACCGATTTATTTGCTCGAATTGATATTCTTACAAGATATTCAACTTATGTTATTCTTTCAGTCGAAGAAAGTTATGGATATTTACCTCTAGATGTAGTCAGAGATAAGGACGGAAATGCATCCGCATTAGCAATCGCCGAACTTTTCGCTTTTTTGAAATCCAGTAAAACTGAACCCTTACAATTTCTTGATAATCTTTACAAAAAATATGGTTATCATGAAGAGAAAACCGAAAACTTATATTTTGAAGGGGCAGAAGGAAGTGAGACCATTAAGACTCTCGCGGCATCCTATCGGACCTCGAAATTAAAAGAAGTGTCCGGTATTGCTGTGGTAAAGTGTAAAGATTTTTTAGATAAGGGATACATAGATGAGGATGAAGACGAATTATCTATTGAAAACTTTCTTATGCTCGAATTGGAAAACGGTTTTACGATTGCTATCCGACCTAGTGGAACAGAACCCAAAATTAAATACTATTTATTTGGCTGCGGTGAAAAGAATGCCCTAGACTTAATCGAGTCTAAGAAACAAGTTTCTTTACAAATGAAAGAAATTTCAGAATGGCTTGTCGAAGATGCAAATAAACGGATTGCCTAATATTTATACGAGCATAGAGGCTGGGTTCTCTAGGGTTTCAGCAAGAAGTTTTAAAAACTGAGCCCCAATCGCACCATCTACCAATCGATGATCGCAACTTAATCCAAGCATCATCGTTTCTCCGGCTTTTATATTGCCCAAAGAATCAACAATAGGTTTTTTGACAATTGCACCAACCGAGAGAATTGCGGCATTCGGTGGGTTAATGATACCACTAAAAAAATCTATACCAAACATACCTAAATTGGTAACTGTAAAAGTCGACCCGGCCATTTCATTGGGAGAAAGTTTTTTGGTACGGGCTTTCGTTATAAGAGATTTTGCCTCGATAGATAAATCCTCTAGAGCTAATTGGTCTGCATTCCGAACAACTGGAGTAAGAAGACCATCTTCCACCGCAACTCCAAAAGCGAGATGAATTCCGCCATGCAGTTTGATTTCTTTTTCTTCCCAGGAACTGTTAATTTCTGGAACGAGTGAAATTGTCTCAGCACATGCTTTTAAAATAATATCATTGAGAGTTAGCTTTGACGGAGCATTAGGGTTCCTGTTGGCTAATTTAATATTTAATGCTACTCGTGCCTCTTTCAATGGAGTGGCATTTATTTCTTTTTGAAGATAAAAATGAGGAATGGTATTTTTTGATTCGAGAAGCCTTTGGGCAATAATTGATCTCATCTTAGAAACCGGAATTAACCGGTCTTCTCGAATACCGGGGGAGGGTAAATTGATTTTTTTTGTTTGAGGGGTGGGAATATTTTCGGGAACAGTGACCTCCTGTTTCTTGGATGTTTCAGGAGAATGGGAAAGAATATCTTTTTTGGTTATTCTCCCCTTTGGCCCGGTGCCTTTTAGGTCATTTAAATCGAGATTAAGATCGCCCGCCATTTTTTTTGCAAGCGGCGATATTAATATTCTATCAGAGTCATCACCAGTAATCTGTGTGTCTTCGGTTTGCGGTTGTGCGGGTTGTACTTGTGCTTCCGGAGCAGGATCGCTTGCAGTAATTTCCTCGACCTGTGGTGGAATTTCTTTTTTCTCCACCTTTTCCTCCACCGGCTCGTCCGCGGGCTTTGTAGGAGCAGTTACCTCTTCACCCGGTTCTCCAACTGCGGCAAGTGGACTTCCAATTGGGACTTCATCTCCTTCGCCTACAAAAATTTCTAATAATGTACCATCATCAAAATTTTCTAGCTCCATCGTAGCCTTGTCTGTTTCAACTTCAGCTAAAATATCGCCATTCTTTACGAGGTCACCTGCTTTTTTGTGCCATTTCACGAGAGTACCTACCGACATAGTATCACTCAACTTGGGCATTTCTATAATTATAGCCATCTTATGTTTTAAAGTTTAAATTAGTTCCATTGCTTTGGCCAAAATTCGGTCATGGGCAGGAATTTGAACATTTTCAAGTGCTTTACTGTATGCCTGAGGGGCATCTATTGCGGAGACTCTTTTAATGGGTGCGTCCAAATAATCGAATGCTTGGTCTTGTATAAGAAAAGCAATCTGTGCATCGACCCCACAAAACGGTTTGTTTTCTTCCACCAGTAACACTCGGTTTGTTTTCTTGACCGTTTTAATTATTGCATCAACATCCAAGGGTCGGATTGACCTTAAATCCAGAACTTCCACGGAAATATTATGCTTCTCTTCGAGTGTTTGGGCAACTTCCAAGGAAGTATGAACTGCTTTTCCGTGAGCAATTATGGACATATCATTACCCTCTTTGAGGATATTTGCTTTCCCGAGAGGAATAATAAAATCGGGGTCATCCGGAACTTCGTCCTTCATGTTGTACAAAATGGTATTTTCCATAACACAAACAGGGTCATTGTCCCGAATGGCAGCTTTAAGCATTCCTTTCGCATCGGCTGGAGTCGCTGGGCAAATTACCTTAAGGCCCGGTGTATTTGCAGCAAAATTTTCGGGGGTATGTGAGTGTGTCGCTCCAACATTAGTTCCACCGTTTGCGGGGCCTCTAAAAACGATTGGAACATTAATAAGTCCTCCCGACATATATCTCACACTTGCTGCGTTATTAAATATTTGATCAAATGCAACATAGCAAAAGCTCCAGAACATAAATTCTACAACGGGTCTCATACCCATCATTGCAGCCCCCACAGCGAGTCCAGAGAATGCAGCTTCACTAATAGGGGTATCGATCACTCGGTCGGCACCAAATTTTTCTAGCATACCTTCCGAAACTTTATATGAGCCCTTAAACTGAGCGACTTCTTCTCCCAGAAGCACCACATTGTTATCTCTTTCGATTTCTTCTGAGAGAGCTTGATTGAGTGCTTCTCTGTAAGTTATTATTGCCATAAATTTATATTTTTTGAATTAAGCTGGAGTTTCGAAAAACATGGTGCCCTGAGATGTTTTTTTATCAGGATTATCGGTTTCCCAGTAAATATCATCCATCAATTCACTTGGATCTGGGTAAGGACTTGCATCCGCAAATTCAGCAGATGCATCCGCATCGCCCTTCGCTCTGTTATCGATTGTTTTAATTTGGTCTTCCGTAATGTTACCTTCTTTGATTAATTTCTCACGAAACAAATTTAAGGGATCTTTATTTGTTTTATATTCCTCAATTTCTTCTTTGCTTCGATAGGTTTGGTCGGGATCTGCGACCGAATGCCCGCGGTATCTGTAGGTTACAATTTCAAGTACCGAGGGCCTGCAGTTTTCATGTGCACTAGCCAAAGCATCCGAAATGGTCTGCCTTACCTCGTAAATATCATGCCCATTGGAAACGGACCAATCTATGTCAAAAGCGTCTCCCCGTCGTGCAAGTGGGTCACCCGCGGAATGTCGAGATTCTGCCGTGCCCATGGAATAGCCATTATTTTCAATGATATAAACGACGGGAAGATTCCAGAGAGAAGCCAAGTTAAGAGATTCATAAAAAGGGCCCTGGTTCGTCGCGCCATCCCCCATAAAGCAAAGGCATGATCCCTTTTTTTTGTTATACTTAAGGGCAAAAGCAATTCCTAACCCAAGGGGCGTCTGTCCCCCTACTATACCATGTCCCCCCCAATAGTTTTTATCGGGTGCGAAGAAATGCATCGAACCGCCCTTTCCTTTGGAGCAACCGGTTTTTTTTCCGTAAAGTTCAGCCATGCATTCATCAAAATCCATCCCAACTGCCAATGCATGACCATGGTCTCTGTAAGCAGTGATTACATGATCGTCTTCACCAAGCATAGAAACTGAACCCACTGCCACGGCTTCCTGCCCAATATAGAGGTGTAAAAACCCTCCAATATGACCCTGTTGGTAGGAGCGAAGGGATCGTTCTTCAAACCTTCTGATCCGAAGCATTTTTTCATACAAATCAACCTTATCCTCAGCCGAAAGCGATTGATTCGCAGAGGAGGTAGAAAAATCTTCGGCACTCTCTTGGTTCGGTAGGGCTTTTTCTTTTTCTTCTAGTTTTGGATCCCCCTTTTTTTTGTCAGAATCTGTTGCAGATGGTTCTAAAATAGTATCGTGGTGTAAGCCTTCCATAAATTTAAAAAATCGGGTAAAAGTTAATAGAATTCGAAATTATCTATTTATTCGGGACTCGCTTCAATCTTAATCTTAGGTAAAAGGGGATTAGAGCAGTCAGCAGATACTCCCCAAAAACCAGATTTTTGTTTATCGTAGAAAGGCCAGACAAGTTCATGATCAGATGCTGGAATTCCTAAATGATTAATTTCATCTCTAGTAAAAAAATCAAAAAATCCTTCCTCAAATTCTTGGGGAAGGTTTACAATAGTCTTTTTACATTCGAATAGAAACATTAACCAATGGCACGAATTTTCGTATCCCTTTTCGGACACATAGCCAAAGAGAGATAAATCGTCATTATTCAGGGTCATACCAGTTTCTTCTTTTGCCTCCCGAACTGCACACTCGTAAGGAGATTCACCTATGTTCATATTCAATTTTCCCCCAGGAGGACTCCACAAACCTTGGTTCGGAGATTTTTTCCTCTTGAGTAAAAGAATTTTTTCTGCGTGATTGCGAATAAAAAGTAAGCAAGATATCTTAAATTCCATTAGTTTATGCTTGTTATATGTACACAAGATTTGGAAAGATGGCAATCTACCATAATACAAAACCACAAAAGCTCAGTCCCATGAAATTCTTACCCACTCCATTATTTTTTCTTGTATCCGTACTTTTTATTGGAAACTTGAAGGCAAATCCGGATCAATTTGTTAAACTGGGAGGGAAGATAACCATCACGAAAGAATCAGATCAGTGGGTCAAAGCCTCTGTTCCCTTTGTATTTGTTACCCATCCATTGCTGGAAAAATTTAAATCTAGAAAACCGTCGAGCAAGGAGGACCTAATCAATATTGATTTTATCAATAACATAAAAGTTCGACTTTCGTTATGTTTCCTTAATGAATATCAAAAGAAAAATCTGCGCACCCTGAAATTGCCCGATATAGAATTTTATCAATACTACAGTGCGGAAGTGGAATATATGACTGTTAAATTTGATAGAAATACAAAATATGCCCACTTTTTATTTCCTGCCGCGATTGCCGAAAGGGATGGCTTTTTATCAACCTATATTAATGCAGTCGGGTATGTGGTAGAAATAATATACGATGGAATACCACTAGAAATTTCGGACTCCATTTCTTTTGATAAATACAGGGAGGAAACAATACTTCAAAAGTTTAAACAACAGGCCCAATCAAATGCGTCTAAAAATGAAGGAATTTTATTACCCGCACACATTGTCAGTTCTAATTACTTGGAAGGAGTGGGACCGGTGAAGAGAATTAAGGGATCGGGATATTAATTTTATTTCCTGCCATTTCTTTTTATGAGCGAGAAGAGAGAAGTAATTATAAATTGCGGTATTTCTCATGTGTCCGCGAGTGTGTTTTCTTCAGAAGGTGGTAAATTAAAACTCAAGCAGGTTGCTCTTCAAACTCTACACTATGACTACAGTAATGACCAAATCTGGCTAGATTCATTGATTGCCGGATTGGAATTACTCTGTAAAAACGAAAAACTTAAAGGGGATGCACGTTTTATATTTCCCGGAAGCCTGCTTCTTAACAAAACAATACGTGTTCCCCATGTAAACGAAGAGAAACAGAAAAAAATAGTAGCGTTTGAACTGTCCCAAAAAATGCCATTCCCATTGGCCGAATTAATATGGGACTATCAGGTAATTGATGATGATGGGGTAGAGCAGGAAATTCTTGCCTTTGCGGTGAAGCCAGAAATTGCGGAAACATTTTGTGAAAAAGTGGTTGAGATTGGATTAAACCCTCTGCAAATTACACCTGCACCGATTTTAGACTACAATGCATTAATTTCATCGGGCGTGGGATTAGAGCAACAAGAGACACTTGTTGTTAACATTGGTGCAAAATCTACGAATTTACTTTTTATTAATCCCACTGGCTTTCTTATCCGAAGTATAGCAATAGGGGGAAACGCTCTCACACAAAATATATCGGACAGTTTAGGGATATTATTTGAGAAAGCAGAGGAAATCAAAAAAAGTTATTTTTCAGGACAGGTTGCTTTTTCACCGGAAGACCCAAGCGTCCAAGTACTAGAAAATTGCTCGCAGCAGTTTTTAAATCGAGCAAGTCAAGAAATTACCCGATCAATTGTAACCTACAAAAGGCTTAAAAAAGGAAAGTCTCCAAATCGGATGTTTCTTGCCGGGAGAGGTGCACTGCTCAACAACTTACCCGAATACCTTAGCCAAAGCCAAAGCCTAGATATTGATTATTTTGACCCCCTGAAGAGCTTACTGTTAGAGGATGGAATAAGCCAAGAAATGCGCGCCCTTCTTCCTTACATGATTGGCGAACCAGTTGGGCTTGCGACAGCAATTTTGAATAGTAATGAAGGGAATACCTTAAAGCGTCCTCTTAATTTACTCCCTGCAAATAAGCTGACGCACTTATCCTTTAAAAAGAAAATACCACTGCTATTAACCGCCGCATTTATTTTCTCACTACTGCCAATACCGAGCATTTTGAATAAATCATCTCTGGAGGATGAGCTAGAAAAAGAACTCAGTTCATTACAGCAGGGCACAAGAGACCTAAAATCAAATATTGCCGACCAGGAATTACTTCAGGAAAAGTTCTTGTTTACTGATAAACTTAATCAATTGGTTTTCGAACGAAATCAAATATTTAGAGAAAAAAGTTTTTCCTGTTGGGTGATACAAGATTTCCTTAACCAGTTGCAGGGATCATTGGACCATGCTGATGTATCGGACGCTTGGTTTGATGAATTAAGGTTTCAAGAAGTATCCGCAAGAAGCCGAGAAAATATTATAGGTACTCAATTCTTGAAAGGAAAAAAGAGATACAAAATAATACTTTCTGGCAGATATTTAGTTCGGATCGATGAAACCTTTAAGGACTCCGACGCGAACGAGAAGAGAAATCACTTGATTGAATTAAATAGCGTAAAACAAGAAGCATTGACTCAATATTTGGAAGCACTTCCCTTTATTGAAAAGGTTGCCAAAAAAACTTTTTCAATCGAAGGAAAAGGAGATTTATTTAAACGGTATTTTACTCATTTTAAATATGAATTTATTCCGAAATCTTAAGCTGTAATCCATGAATTTTTTAAAACACAATAAGTTTTTCTTTTCCTTGCTGTTTTTGTTTTTGGTTTTGTTTACTTCACTACAATTTATATCCTGTAATTCCGGAGAAAATCTTGAAGAAATTATTTCTTCTATAAAAGGTGAAGAACAAAAGGCGGCTAGTCTAAACGAAGAACTTTTGCTATACGAAGGACTTTCTGAAGATGCAAGCTTAGCGACAGATGATTTGTTAACTTTATCGACTCTAGAAAAAGATCAGCATCGTTTTTGGAATAACATTCTAAACCCAAGTGATAATATTTTTACCAACTGGAAAAATAAAAGTCCGGAGTCAATCAACGCAGATTTGACAAGGCTTTATTCCCGATTGCGCAGTATGTGTAAAAAAAATAATATTGATTGTAATCAAAATGAATCAACTGGAAGCAATCCGTTTGGTGTGGCCAACCAGGCCGAAGAAAAGAAATACGGATTTGGGCTGTCTTCCTATGACGGATTTTGGCCAAGTTTTTCAAAAAACGAGGCAAAATTACTCGGCATTCAAAGTAAGATTATTTCCACCTTAATCGAATATTTAACTGAATCCTCCAATGGGGAGCATAGAATTAATCTCCTCACGGTATCTCGTGAGCCAGTGGGTGAAGAAGACAGCCAGCATATTGCTGACGATCAATTAACGAGCCCGAATTTTACCGATAAATTGGTTCGCTTTACTGGTGGAATAAAATCTTTTGCATTTGTGATAGAGTTTAAAGGTCACACATCCCATGCACGAAGTTTTATTAATCAGTTAAGGCCTCCCTTTCTTGTAAAAGACTTAATTGTTAGTCGATCGGTTGAATTAGGTAACTCCTTCACTCCTCAATCTGCGCCAAGTCCGTTTCCTTCAGAAACGGGCAATTCCGCCACACCGCTCCCGATTGTTCAGAATGTAGAATCAACATTTACATTTTTAATTGAGTATGTTTATGAAATTGAGCGGGACTTTGAATCTTTCTTGGTTAGGTCTTTAAAGACAGTACAACTGAATGAAGAACCACTACAGAAGTTCTTAGAATTATCAGGAAATTCAAAAATAGGTTCGAGATTAGATAAAATCTTTTTAAATCGTGAAATTCGTTAATTCACATTACGACAAAATCGCCATTGTACTGGTACTACTGACTCTTGGAATTGTCGGTGTTATCTCCTTTTTGGAGCCCAGTGATTCAGAAAAGAAAAATAAACCTTCAGTCGCTCATTCCTTTTCTATCGACTCGGTTGGCGGAGAAGATGTATTAGTCCTGTTAAAAGAGACTCAACTGGTACCCGGAGACAGTATTGAAATTCATAATATCGGGTCGGGTGAAATCGAAAAATTCAGTGTAAAAAAAGTAATATTTTCGAAAAAAAGCCGGGTTACCATTCAGATGAAATCTCAAGAAATTTACAAAGGAAGATTATTAAATCCGAGTAGTACGATTTTAACAGCTGGGTGGGACAAATCGAGAAACCCGATCGCTTTAGATACCGAAAAAGGGGTAAAAAATATTAGTTTTAAAGATATTAAGTTTATTCGTGGTGAACAAAAGCTGGTTTTGGATAAAGAGATCGATACAATAGATGAAAGTGATTCAAAAATTTCTGTCTATCAAACCAAGTCCCAATTCTTACACGATTCAAACCGGACAGAAAAGAGTCGCTGGACAAGTAGTGCGACTGAAGGAAACTCTTCCATTTACGATCTGTTTACCCCGCCCATTATTTATTTGGTAAACGGTGAATTAACTACAACACTACCAGAAGCTCCCACTGAAGAAGCAAAAGAAGAAGAGTTTGGCTTGACCGTTGTTTCCTTTGAAAAAAATCATTATCGATTAAAATTAGCGAGCTGGATAGGAAAGACTCCTTATTTCGAGGACTTTCAAACTAAAGTCTCCGCAAACTCAGATAAATATGTCAAAAATCGTTTGGAATTGAATATTCCTTACAAAGAAAATGAAAATTACCGCCCGGGTATGCCATCCTTAATTAAGACAAGTCCGGACGATGAAGAAAAACTGGTACAGGTAGAATTTTTTACCGTTCAACAGGTAAAAGACCCTAAAACAGGTGGTGCTAAAATGGTGGGTCGTGCTTTGGTTCGTGATTTTAAAAAAGGAGGGAAACCATTTGAGATTAATAGCTTGATGGAGAAAGTGGACACAGGTGATTATAAAATCAATTTAAAGTTTGATATCGCGGGTGAAGTACCGAGCTCGATCGAGTTAGACGCCAATGAAATTGAAAAAGTATTTAATTTAGGGAACAGGAGTTATAAATTGCTTCGCATCGATAAAGAAAATAAAAATATCGAGATTGAAAAAAGGATTTCAGGGACAGATAAAATTACTGTCAAAACCCTTAATTTCTAAAATTTAATTTCGTTTACAATTACCATTTTTATTTATTGACCCAACTCCATCAATGTATGGAATGGTATGTTAAGAATTTTTATTCTATTGCCCCTAATTTTCATGCATTTAAACTTATACTTTCGTTTAATCACAATGACATGTGTATGCCTGTCTTTCCCTTCCTTGCATGCCCAAATAAGTGATAAAAATTCGCAGCTCAATAATTTACCACAACAATCCATTTCTCCCGAAATAGAAACCAATTTGGTTTCGGAACCAATATTTAACATTGGAACGGAAACGAATTTAGTTCGAGTACTTCAAAATATCCGTGAGTTAGCTGGCGCGGGAAAAGTGGAAGAGGCTCAGAAAATGGCTCGAGTTGTGTTAGAGAAAATAACCGAAAACGAAGAAAATAGTTTTTATCTCAATCAAATCCGAAAGGCAGAAACGAAACTATATTACCAATTGGCACAGGAAGCGATGGCGGACAAAAAATATTCATTAGCCAGTCAATTCCTTTCTCGCTATCGAGAAAATATTGATGTCGAATTACAGGGTAGAAAAAGACAGAGAGAATTGGTTCTTAAGAAAGAGGGTTCAACCGATGCAACACTAGTAGGCAAATTAGTCGAAGAATTAGAAAAGGCCAAAAAAGATTTATCCGAGATTCGTGCGAAGGCAGGCCTTCCCGAAGATGACGCAAAGCCAGATTTTGAGAGGCTAATGGAGTCCGAGAAGGCAAAAATGGGCACATCGATGCGTCGGGCCGAGAGATTGTTAGAAAAAGCCCGCAAAGACGGTGCCGATGGCCAATATGACTTAGCCCTAGATCAGCTTGATGAGGCCTTGGGAATATTGCCATCGAATGTTTCAAGCATTGCACTAATTAGTGATATTTATAAAACGAAACAACAAATCACATGGTACCGCATGGGGGAGGCGATGCTCAAGGGTAAGGTAGGACGGGTGCAGGAGCTTGTGGTTGACTATCAAGATGTGGAGGAGTCTCGCAGAAAGGCAGAGTCTGAAACTTTGGGAATAGAGCAACAAACAGACTTCGAGGCCGAAATGGATAAAGCCAAAGAAAAAATAGAGGAACAGGCAGTACTGGCTGAAGAACTTTTGGCAAAAGCAAAGGGCATGATTCGAAAGAAAGAATACGAAGAGGCGGACAAATCCCTTCTTAATATAAAGCTTTTTCTCGAGCCCAATACGCGTACTTGGCCATTAATATTGGATGCAGCGTTGTTAAAAAATCGTATCAATTTAGACAAAGCGGAAGATGCACGATCCAACAAAGACTGGGACTTAGCGAATCAGTATTTAGACGCATTTCGAACCGGTTTTTACCAGGATCGCGATATACAGGGAGATCCAATGTCATTTGGTAGACCCGGTCTAAAACAGACGGAAGGGGAGAAGGCACTTGATAACGAATTGGAAAAAGCAAAACGCATGGAAGATCGAATTGCGGCAGACAAGGCAAACCCCTATCGTAGAGATATTACTGAGTTTACGGCGGATTGGAAGGATACTAGGGAGGCGCTAAATGAATTATTGATGCGTGCGAAAGTACAATTTATTAATGGTGATCTTACTGGAGCGACCGAAACATATCGAACCATTGAAACTCAATTTTCTGATAATTATGAAGCGAAGGAAATGCTTAAACGCATTGCCAGAATGCGAGCCGAGGAAAGTTATCTTGGATATTTAAAGACTCGTGCAGAAATGCTTGAAGAAATTGAACGTGAATGGGAAAGGCCGAAGGTATTTGACCGACAAATTGAAGAAGTCGAGAAAGTAAAAGAGGGTCCGAGCAATTTAGAGAACAAATTAAAAATTATTCAAGTTCCCGGAGTGCAATTTTTTGAATCCCCTCTACCAGAAGTGATGCAGGAACTTCAAAGACAAGCAAAAACCTTTGATCTTACCGAGCCGGATCCAGCCAAAAAAGGAGTAAATATCATTCCACTAGCCAATGGGGATGAGCCATTTCCTAATGTTACTATCACCCTCAATCCTATGGCGCTTGGCAAAATGATTCAATTTATAGCAGAAATGGTAAGTTGGACCTATGACATACGAAATGATGCGATTGTGGTATCGAAATCGGGCGGTACTTTTACCGGTCGCTCTCTCGAAACGGAATTTTATGAAGTTACGCAGGGAACGATTCAGCGAATGACCGGAGGTGCCGGTGCCGGAATGGGGGGAGGAGGAGCGGATCCTTTCGCACCTGCACCCGGAGGTGGCGGAGGAGGAGCGGATGACACAGGAGCCAAGATAAAAGCTTTTTTAGAAGGAGCGGGTATTCCATTTGATGATACAAAAGGGCAAAAGTTTGTCTTTGATGGCTTTCAAATGATCGTTACTCATGAACGTCGCTTATTGGACCTCATTGAACGAATTTTGGAAAGACTGGATGCTGATTCGAGCCGTCAGGTAGAGATCGAAACAAAATTTTTGGAAGTTCAGGAAGGTGCACTGGATGAAATTAGTTTCGATTGGCAATACAGTTGGGATGACCCCAGCTTTGTCCTAGACCCCACTACGTTAAACCCAGTGGTTGACTCAAATGGACAACCGGTGATTAGTTTTGGGAAAAGTTTTACTGGAAATACTCGTACATTGGCAACAGCTCACTCTGCCAGCGGAACTTCTCGAGATACCATAATTAGTATTCCTGACAATCGCGATGCGAGTTTAAATATCCCCAACCCAACCCCTAATTTGCCGGGTAAAATTGGGATAGGTCAGGGAGTATCACCACTCATGCAAGCAAGTAGTCAAAGCTTAACCATGGGGGGAAGCGGGGGCAGTATGATTTTGGGAGGAAGCCAGGCAAAACTACTGATAAGTGCTCTGCAGCGTAAACAGGGAACTGACTTACTCAGTGCACCAAGAATTACGGTAATGGACGGACAGCCTGCACAAATCACCATTGCTCAGGAATTTATTTACCCAACAGGTTACGAACCCGCTCCGTTGCCGGGCGGAGGAGGAGGGGGAGGTGGAGCGCAGCAAGGAGGTGCTGGTGCTTTGGCTCAGGCAATTCAAATACAGAGTGCAGTTCCTCAATTTGATACCGTTGCACCCGATGATGAGCAGCCCGGTTTCAGGGAAGTGGGAGTCGTGATGGATGTTACTCCGAGGATTGAGAAATATAATTCCATTGCCCTTGAGTTAAGCCCGAAGGTCACCGAATTCGACGGTTTTATTGAGTACGGTGGTTCGTCCGCAATGATCGGAACTTCTGCAGCCGGTACTCCCCCAATGATCATACAACCCTCCGGTATATTAATGCCAATTTTCTCGGTCCGTAAGGTGAATACATCTGTAACCATCTTTGATGGTGCCACTGTAATTATCGGTGGACTTACTCGCGAAGAAGTTAAGACGGTGAACGACAAAATTCCCGTTCTTGGAAATATTCCTTTGATCGGAAGACTATTTCAGTCTTCTGCGGAGAGTTATTCCAAAAGAAATTTATTAATTTTCGTAAGTGCCAGTATCGTATCCCGTGGTGGTTCGCCGGTTCGTGAAGTGATTCAAAATATCAGCCCGCAATCTATTTTTAAAGATCCCGTTATTATGACTCCTACGGGAACAATTCGCAGAACTCCAAAAGGGGGAGCTCAAATTGCAGCTCCTAAGTAATTATAATTCTTTTCAAGGAATGTCAGTAATCGCCCAGCATTTGGTTTTAATGATCTGTCTAGCCCTTCCAGTAATTTGAATTTGGTAAAGAAAGAATAAGAGAAACCATAAGAATATACGCAACTATTACATATAATCTATTAAATGGAAAAGATTACCCTATTATATGACATCCACTACATCTGTATCTGGCCTTAATCGGTAAGCTTGATAATAATTTGTTTATAATGTAACTTACAATATGCCTAAGCCCGCCCCAAGCAGTTATTCCAAAAGCCCAAAACATAGGCTTGGGGCTCGTTTGTTCAAATTTTTTCTCCCTTGGGCTTGTTTAGGGTTTCTAGTGTTCGCCCTTTTTGAAAAAAGTGAGAGTCTTCTGAGTGGTAATTCCAATGAAAACAAAGAGGTTGTTTCTCAAAAATCAGTCGAGAGAAAAGAACACAATACGCTAGAAAAAAAAGTCAGTAAACCAGAACTAAACCTTCCGATTGTATCCAAAGATGCGGAATGGTGTGAGACTGAAAAGTACCAAGATTTATCCAAGCATACTGCCATTGTTGCATTTGATAACTGGCTCCAAACATTTGAAGCATTTCAATGCTTTGAAAAAACGAACTGTGAACATGATCCAAGAATTAAATGGGAATTGATCAAAAGAGGAGAAAAATTCGCGAAGGACAGGGCGCCAGTATTCAGAAGTATTATTCAAAACGATCCCCGAAAAGCACTCGAGCTTGCGGTGGATGAAAATTGGCTTGCCGTCCTGCCCGAAGAGATTAGCCAACACTTGGAAAATTGGGTTTCTTCTTACACTGATATAAAAGTGCTTCATATTTGCAAAGATCCCAAGCGACCAATGGGGATGATCAAGAAATTTGCCAGTTTGCCGGCCGGGGAAACCGTAGAAATTCACACCTATGGAAACCGAAAGTTCCTTAAGACTACTCAAGGGGTCGCAATATGGGGAGTAAAGATGGGAGATGACGTTGCCGTTTCTGAAAATGCCCTCCAGGTAAATCCTTCCGCAAACCCTCAAACTCCAGATGCATTTGAAGTAAAGATTGCTGGTATGCAATTGGAAGTACCGACTGAAAAGGGTTTAGAAATTTTAAAAAAGCGAATAGTGAGTGCTGAACGTAGAGGTTCAGTAACTGGACATGTTAAGTACCCCCTTGTAGCATCGAGCACTGGCTCCTTAAATTTAATTGATCTAAGGTATACACTTTTTACCAACAGACTTACTTGGAAACAGGCTCAACAGGTAGCATTTGAAAATAATGCGACATTAGTAAACATTAATTCATCTACGGAAAACGAAATTATTTATAATCTTTTAAACGATGCTGCAGTAATCGGACTGTACCCAAGAGATCAAAACGATAGTATGGTAAAATATTCGTGGATTGGAGCAAGTGATTCTGTGGACGCAAACGGAACTAAATATTCTGAACTTAACCAAACTGAAATTATCCCAGATATAGGGGCCACAGAAGGGAATTGGAAATGGCAAGATAGTACAGTTGTTAATACTAGTGCTTTCACTAATTGGAAGGGTGGTGTTACTCCGGATAATAATACTTCTCAAAATTGGGCAGCGATGGATTTTCATGATTCAAATGGATCATGGATCGATTTGAATGAATCCTATCGATTACCCTATGTCCTAGAATTTCCTCAGGCTGCTGATATTTCTTTTCCAATTGCCATTAACGGGCGAAAAAAAGTTTTAGTTATGCCAAGTCGTTTTAGGGATGAGGGAAACGACTTTTTGGGATCTTCAAGTAATCCAACCGATCAATTTGGAAATCCACTTAATCCAAATTACACTAATAATGCATTTGAGCCTTTTACTCGTGCTAATTTGATTAACGCAATGGAGGGAGTAAAAGATTTTTATCTCCGAAATTCAGACGGCACCTTTATTTTAGATTATGTAATTACTCCCACTCTTACTTTAGATATTCCTAAATATAGAAAAGAGACAGGGGGTTCCGGTACACCCAATATTTTTGACTCTACAGGGCAATTCTTCAGTCAAGCGGAAATTGTATATACACCAGACCCAGAATTGAGTTATTTTGGTGAAGCTGCTGTAAATGAAGCGGCTAGAATATCACCAAAATATGATTTTAATGGACCTGCTTTTAATGGCGTTCTTGATGTGGATATTTATGAGTCTAACCAAACGAGTCCAAGTATTCTTAACTTCGCAACCCCTCCAGAAGTTCGTTTTCTTGGAGGAAATATTGATAATAGTGGAATCCCTGACCCTAACTTTGAAGAAGCTCAAGCCTTAGCCAAGTTAGACGGTAATGGTTATTTAACTGCAATTGAAATTACTAATCCAGGAGGCTTTTATTACAAAGACCCGAAGGTTTCTTTGAATGGAGTAGAATATTCCTCAAACTATGTAAAAGCGAAAATTGGAAGAACGGTAGTTTCTTGGGTTTCTATAACTACCTATACGCCCGGTGCACCTGGAGTTGGATATGTCGGACAACCGGGATCCCATGTAAAGGGACCTTCTGCAGGTGTGATTGTACATGAATTAGGGCATAATTTTGGATTATGGCATGCCAACCGAAATGAAGGGGAGGGCCTTCGCCCCAATAGTGATGAAGGTGTTTCGATTGATTATGGAAATCCATACTCTGTAATGGGTACAGGTGGAATTAGTGCAGACTTTACTATTTCCAGTAAAGTGTATCTGAATGAATCAGGAAGTTTTGGTTTAAAAAGTGGTACCGAATCTAACGCCTCGGTCGATGTAGTTGATTTAAAGGACAGTATAGTGGTTGCCAATAGTGGCTTGGATGAACCAGATGCTCTCAATCCTAATACATTTCGTGTATATAGACACGATTATGGATCTGCTCCCTATCCGCTTACAGTCGGAACTTTTGAATTGGGCATCCCGCCTACGAGCAAACCTGCCCCCTTGGATGATAATTTAACTCTGGGAAATCTGAATTTATCAATCAGTGGACCAGGGCAAGGAGCTTCAGGCTATATCAAGCAAGGTGGAAATTTGGGCTATCAATTGGTAATTTTATCTCCTGGAAAAGGATTTTCTGAAGAACCGGTAATTACGATTCTAGATGATCAAAATGAAAGCTTGTTTAATTTAAGTTCTGAATGGATTAAATTAAAAACAGGTTCTGAAGAAAATTATGAAACTTCTCCGTTGAGAAATTTTTCGGAAACTGCCCATCGTGGATTGCGCGGTTTAGAGGTTGTAGCGTCTCAATATTCTCCCCGTGGACTAGACGCAAATACACCGCTGACCTCTTATTGGGTGTCATACAGAAGAACCGCCAGCGAATATGGACTGAGTTTTATTAATGGTACCAGTAGGGCTCAATCCACTTGGATTGAAAATACATTGCTCGATATGACTCCCAATACTCAGGGACTCATAAACAATGGAACAAGTTTGGGGCAAGACTTTAAAGACGCTTTTCTTTTACTCGGACGTTCCTTTTCTGATTATGAAGCCGACTCTCATATTACTCCAATCCGAAAGGGTGGAATTCCGCCAATGGAATATATTGAAGTGGTTGTGAATATTGGAACGGTAAAGTCGGGGGATGCCAAAGCACCCAATTTTGATTTAAATATTAGTACCACCACTCCGGAATTGAATGAAGAAGTCGAATTTTCGGTTAATCCAAAAGAAGGAAATCGGACAGATTATGCATATTCTTGGTATATTAATGAGGTCGGAATAAGTGATCCTTATTTTTTAAACAATAATTCATTTACCAAAAAATTTAACAGCTTGGGTCATCAGGTTGTAAAGGTAGTCGTATCCGACCTCAAGGGCGGAATTGCATCGAGAAATATTTCTATCCGGGTCGGAAAGTCGGAGGATTCTCCCCAATCTATTGTTCAGGGCAGGGTACAATCACCACAGGGAGCAATTCAGGGCGCAAAAGTGGTAATTTCAAAAGCGAAAGTCATCGAACATTCAGTCCGAGTAACGGGAAGTCTGGAAGAATCCCGGATTAATTCCACTTATGGCAATAATGTACGCTACGTGGTGGATTCAGAAGAAAATAAACAACTGATTATGCATCGTGGCGAAATTCACCGTTTCGTTTTTGATTCTTCGACCCGAAATTACCCGATTAGCTTTTTTGAAGAACGGGATCATAATCCGGCTCAATTAAAACTTAATCTACTCTTCACTCCCTCGGTAGAGGAACCCGGCAATGGTTATACCCAACCTCCCAGTGTAGAACTGATTGAAACTTCCCGCTTTGACTCGATTTATTCTTCGACCATTACAACCTTGGATTTATTCAGACAACATCAAGTGAACAGCTTGGCCTATCCAACGCTTGGGACTCTTATCACCAAGCCCAGTGCAAAAAGTTTACTTTCAGATACCAATGTAACCCGGATTATCGTACGCCCTGTAAAGGTCGATCCAATTACCGGTGTTCCGATTCATTTTGGTGGCCGTGGAATGAATCGGGATAACCCACCTCCCACCGTTATACTCCGAACAAGTTACTGGGAGGACTACAACAACGATGCCAATGCAACTGCCAACTCTTACATTGATGGTGTTGGTACTATCACTCATTTGAATAGTGGAGTAAGTGGAATTAATGGGGGGAGTGGATACCCAGGTGTTCCTGATGTGGTTGTTTTTGGTGCTGGGATGGAAGCAAATTACACTTCTTCTATCCGTGCTAAGGATAGTAAAAAAGATCCTACCTGGAAGAAAAGTAATATTTTGGAAACCCCAGCCATGGTCAATCAAGGTATTGAATACGATCCCAATTCCACCCTTGCAGTTGCCCTTTATCCCACCAAACCAATTGCCTATTGGTCCTTTGATCAATCGGAAAGTCTTTTCAATGACGGCAGCTTGGTGCCGACTTCAGGGTTTAACTTACCAATCGAGGACGGCTTGGTAGCTTATTGGAAAATGGATGAGGAAAATGCTACCACTTTTCCTGTTCTTCCCACTGCCACATCCTTCTCTATTGACGATAACAGTACTACCAAAAACCTTATCACTGTTTCTAAAGGTGGCGGCGGTGCATTAGATTCCTCTCAAAGAAGTTTTTGGGGTACAAAAAATCGTTCTTTAAGTTTTGCTGCGTCAGATTCAGTAACTCTCACGCAATCAAGCATAACAGATTCAAGTACAAGTGGTGCCTTTACCTTTTCATGTTGGGTGCAAGGCTTATCCGGAACTAGAAAAATGGAAATTGATCTTGGGGATTTTAATCTAACCATAAGCGGTAATTCTTTGAGTTTGAAGCATCCTAATGGAGGGTTTGTTGGAGCAAGTCCAACTTTAGATTTAATTGGAAAATGGATCCATCTGTTAGTTAAATATGATGGAAGTCAAGACCGCGTTACTTTATTCATAAACGGCGAAGCTAGAACCACTGCAGTGGTTACTCCTAGCACTGGAAATGCACTTGTTTTTCAAACCGGTATGCAAAATATCCTTCTTGATGAGGTAATGGTTTATAATCGGGCTCTAACGGATTCAGAGATCGGGCACCTTGCTGGTAATGTATTCCTTGATCTTTCTGGAAATAAATACAACGCGGTTGCACGTGGGACCGGATTTGAAATGAACTCAACTACTATCTCTGGTAGTGTGGATAATGATTTTTCAGTGGATTTGGGGGAAGCAATTTCATTGGATGGTAATACATCGCAGCGTTATTTAGATTTAACCACCCATATTAAACCTTTTTCTGGCTTGGACACCGGAACAATTGCCTTTTGGATAAAACCAAATTCTTTAGCAAGTGACACCACGATATTATCTGGGAGTTGTACTGATGATAATATGTCATTTTTCCGAGTGCTATTGAGGGATAATGGAAAAATCCGCACGGAGGCTTACAATGACGGAACAGAATTTATTAAAGTATCAAGTGGTGGTTCTGCTACTATTTCTCCGACTAGTTGGTCCCATGTTGCAGTCTTGGTTGGAGAAAATGGAATATCGTATTATGTAGACGGAAAAAATGTTCCCGTGGTGGTTCCGGCAGATTCTGCTAACAGCCGTGCTTTTTTTGCAGATATTGAAAATCTAAATTATTTTGCTATTGGAAGGCATGAAACGAAGGAATCGAATGCAACCAATTATTTTAATGGTCAACTCGATGAAGTGCAAATTTTTGAGCGCGTTTTATCGGCCGGTGAGATTCAATATCTTTATAATCTTGGAAAAGAACAGAATGTAGAACGGGCTAGACTCAAAGCGGAGGTGGATGCAATTGGCACCATTCTAATAAGTAATCATGGAGTGGGGTATAAAGAAGTGCCCGATGTCGATTTTAATACGACTTTTTATACTGATAATCCAACTGCTGGTTTTTCCCGACCGGCGGGTATCGCAGAATTAAATGGCACATCGGTCGACCAAATTTTACTCACTAAGGAATTTGATTCCAATAGAGAAGTTATCTTGCCAGATAACCGGCCAATAATGCGAAAGAATGTAGAATATGTGATGAGAGATACGAATATTTCCAATCCAGCGTTGGTACCAGTCGGTTTATTTGGGTATTCGTCGCCCCCCAATATGATATTGGAAGGTTCTCCCACTTGGCCTACGGACAGAAATGCAACCGCGTACCCTATGTTTTTCCTGGATGTAAATGCGTCCACTGAAATTCTGAATGGTGGAGGTGGGTATGATTCGGTTGGTTTTGGTTCCAATGCTGTTCGTATTTTTGGTGAGGGGTATAGACCACCTGAATTTGAGGCAAAGATCAGCCAGGGAAGAGTGGACGCGATTGTTTTAAAAAGACCGGGCGAGGGGTACTACGACTCAAACCCTTCTTTAGGCGATTTATACTTTATTGGAGACGATGGAAATTCAAACCCTGCAGCACCCGGAACTGAAATTAACCCGCAATATCCAAACGATAATATATTTGTTGAAGGAAGTGATTTTCGAAGGAATACAGATCCGCGAAAGCGTAAAGGAGAAGCGATGAAGGTTTATAACGGAATCAATTTACATGCCGATGCAGATAAGAGAGGATCGGGATGGGCAACCCCCCCCACCATTTTTGCAGATTGGGGAGATGAAAGTTGGGAGGGTCATGTGGGTGTAAAAGAATTAACTTTTGGGACAACAATAAAAGATGCACTAATAGAATCACAAGGTTCAGGATATCTATCTACGATTGATATAATGGTTGTAGATGGACGACCCAGGCCAACTGCAGACAACCCAATTCCCCACCCCCAATTAGATGCCACCTTACTATATCAAGAAGCAACTTTTGAAGTAAATGCCACTGATGAAAACGGATCTATTTTAGATTTAAACATTACATTTGGGGGTTCCGGATATGAACCAACTTTATTGAACCCATTTACAAATCAATTGATAAATACTTCTGGAATTGCGAAGATCATCGTGAGTGGGGGTGGAGGTACTGGGGCAGTTATCAATGGGGAGGTGGATTCAAATGGTAGCATTGTTGACGTGCAGATAGTAGAGGGTGGAAGAGGATATTATAACTTGCAGAAAGAGAATAATTCCACGGCAATAATAGTTCCAAATCCAGGCAGGGCAATATTAGAGCCTGAAAGGAATGCAAGTTTGCTTGTTTCTTTAGGAGGGAGCTTGAAGGAGCCGACTTT